>JABAOF010006049.1_pt3 | contig 24096 bp, 20 predicted proteins | sample 7062171 | NCBI WGS metagenome assembly JABAOF01 (sample SAMN14538628, study PRJNA623070) | marine sediment metagenome | biome: marine biome [ENVO:00000428]; feature: marine pelagic biome [ENVO:01000023]; material: deep marine sediment [ENVO:00002113] | place: India: Gulf of Khambhat ...
TAGCCCTTGAGGCCCAGCTCATCGATCAACTGCCCTGCCGGCGCGCCCTCTGGATTTTTGAAGATGGAACCAGCTGTTGGCACATTCCATGGTTGGGATTGGAATCGACGCCTTTGAAAGCCCTCGACCTTGGCCGCGATCTCCTCTCCCTTCGCCTCCGTGACCCCCAGGATGCCCCTCAGAATAATTGCCCCCTTGGGGAGAACGAGATTTCGGTAGTGGAATCTCAGGTTTTTTCTCCCTTTCACCACCACCCTCCCCGTTCCATCCATCACGTCAACGGATTTAACCACATCCCTCATTTCCGAACCGAAGGCCCCCGCATTCATGGCCAGAGCGCCTCCTACGCTACCGGGGATTCCGGAGAAAGCCTCAAGACCGGTAAGGTTCCTCTCCGTGGTAAATCTCACCAGGTGCTTCAACTTTGCCCCTGCCTCGGCGGAGATCCGAACCTCCTTATCATCTCGGTCGACGATCTTGATCCTTCTGAATCCCCGGTAAAGACTGATGATAATGCCTCGCAGCCCCCCATCTCTGACGATGACGTTGGTCCCCCCGCCGAGGATGTAATGGGGAATGGCCCTCTCTTTCGCGAATCGAAGTATCACCCTCAAGTCTTCCTCGTCCTGGGGAAGCGCGAGTGCATCCGCCTTCCCACCTACCCCCAACGAGGTATGCTTTGCCATGGAAACGTCGAAGCAGACCCTCCCTTTGATGATGGATTTCAGCTCCTTGTTAGTATCTTTTTTCATCTGTCAGGGGCCCATGAGATCATTGAGTAGATTGGCGGCTCTCCGCCTTGTATTTCCTCCCGAGTTCCTCGATGAGATCTTCACCCACCCGGTAGATATCGCCGGCCCCTAAGGTTATCACCAGGTCACCGGGCACAATAACCGTTGAAAGGTATTGGAGGATCTCGTTCCGGTCGGACAGGTAATGGACATCCCGATGTCCGTGTTCCCGAATTCCCTCGAAGAGCTGGCGGGCATGCACCCCTTCGATCTCCTCCTCGCCTGCCGGGTAGATATCGGTGATAACCAGAACATCCGCCTCGTAAAAAGCCGTTAAGAAATCATCAAAGAGGGCCTTAGTCCGGCTGTAACGATGGGGTTGAAAGAGCGCTACGACCCTCCTTCGCCATCCCCGCTTGGCGGCCGTCAAGGTGGCCTTGATCTCGGTGGGATGATGGCCATAGTCATCAAAGACCAGGATATCCTCAATTTCGGCCTTCATCTCGAAGCGTCGTTGAATCCCCGAGAATCCGGCTAGGGCCTCCTGGACTGTTTTGAAATCCATATCCAATTCAAAAGCTGTCGCCACCGTGGCTAATACATTATAGACGTTGTGGATTCCGGGCATCTGAAACGTCAATCTTCCAATGCGCCGATCCCCGTGAACGAGATCGAAGGAGGTGTGAGGACCCTCGAAGCTCATGTCCTTGGCCTGGAAGTCGGCCTGGCTGGAAACCCCGTAGGTGATGAAGCGTTTTTTCAATCGGGGGATCAGGCTTTGAACGTTTTCCTGATCTAGGCAGAGAACTGCCAGGCCAAAGAAGGGGATGCGGTCGATAAACTGAAGGAAGGTCTCCTTAATCTGTTCAATCCCTTGATAGTAATCAAGGTGTTCGGGGTCGATGTTAGTGACCACGGCAATGGTCGGCAAGAGTTTCAGGAACGACCCATCGCTCTCATCCGCCTCGGCCACCAAGAAGTCTCCCTGTCCCAGTTTGGCACTGCTCCCGATGCTGTTAAGTTTTCCACCGGTGACGACTGTCGGATCTAATCCGCCATGGGCCAAAACGGTGGCGATGAGGGAGGTAGTAGTGGTCTTTCCATGGGTTCCGGCAACGGCCACGCCGTACTTCATTCGCATGAGCTCTGCCAACATCTCTGCTCTCGGAATGACGGGAATGAGCTTTTCACTGGCTGCCTGGATCTCAGGGTTCCCCTCCTTGATGGCCGAGGAGACGACGACGACCTCTGATCCCTCGATGTTCTTTCCTCGATGCTGGTAAAAGACCCGCGCCCCCAATTGCTCCAGTCGACGAGTTATCTCGGTTTGCCGAATATCGGACCCGCTTACCTCATACCCCAGATTGAGCAGGACCTCGGCGATCCCGCTCATACCGATACCCCCGATCCCAACGAAATGGATATGGTTTATTTTGGTTTTTCGATACATCATTGTCCTCGCAAAGATACCAGTTTGTAGCACCAATCCACGATGAGATCGGCGGCATTGGGCTGAGCAAGTTTTCCCGCCTGCTTCTCCATGGCAGAAATCTCGTCCCTATTTCGATACAGATGCAGAATCGTGTCGGCCAGGAGTTTCCCCGTCAGATCGGAATTGGAGATCATCCGTGCCGCTCCTGCCCTTACCAGAGCTTTGGCGTTGAGGGTCTGATGATTGTGAATGGCATGGGGATAAGGTATCAAGATAGATGCCCTGCGACATGCGGTCAACTCGGAAACCGTTGTAGCTCCTGAGCGGCAGATGACCAGATGGGCATCTCGATAGCAGGTAGCCATATCGTCGATAAAGGCCTTCACCGATGCGTGAAATCCCCTCCTCTGATAGTTCCGCGAGACGAATTCTAGGTCATCCTTTCCCGTTTGGTGGATGATTCTCAGGGTATCTCGAACCTCCTCTAGCCAATCCAGGGCTTCCACCATCTTCTCGTTTATCCGGTGGGCCCCTTGACTTCCCCCGAAGATAAGAAGGTTAAATCTATCTCCGTTCCGAGTGTGCTCGGACACGTGCAGGAATTCCCTCCTCACCGGATTTCCCGTCAGAATCGTCTTCTCTTGGGGGAAGTGGGATCTGCTTTCTTCGAAGGAAATGAAGATGGCATTGGATACCTTTCCCAATATGCGATTGGTCGATCCAGGTATGGCATTTTGCTCCTGAATGGCCCTTTTAATTCCCATGAGATAGGCGGCAAAGACAACGGGGCCCGAGGCATATCCCCCCACGCCGATGACCAAATCTGGCCTGAACTCCTTATTGATTCGGAGCGAAGCGACGGTGCCCAGGGGAATGGTCCACAAGGAGATCAGCTTTCTCGCCAATGGCTTGCCCCTTACGCCAGAGACGGAGATGGTTCTCAAGTCATATCCCATTTTGGGTATCAGACCTTCCTCGATCCCCCTCCTCGATCCAACGAAGAGAATCTCATTTCGGTCTTCCCTGATCTTGAAGGCCTCGGCTATGGAAATCCCCGGGAAGAGGTGCCCCCCGGTCCCACCACCGGCAATGATGATCTTCATCTCCTTCTCACCGTGGAAGAGATGTTCAGGAGAATACCCACCCCCATTGCGTTGACGAGTAGAGACGTTCCACCATAACTGATGAAGGGGAGGGTTAGCCCCTTTGTGGGGAGTAACCCCAGAACTACCCCCATATTGATGATGACCTGCATCGAGATCATGGCTGTTACCCCGACCCCGAGAAGCGTCCCAAAGGTGTCTTCGGCCATGAGGGCAATACGGAAGCCACGAATAGTAAACAGGGTGAAGAGACCCAAGATAATGGTCGCACCCACCAAGCCCAACTCCTCCCCGATCACCGAGAAGATGAAGTCAGTATGCGGGGCTGGCAGGAAGAAGAGCTTCTGACTCCCGCCTCCCAGGCCCGTGCCGAAGATGCCACCTGATCCGAATGCCAAGAGCGATTGAACCATTTGGAAGGTTGTCCGGCCCGGATCTTCCCATGGGTTCAGAAAGCCAATGATCCGTCTATACCGATAATCAACCCTCATGATGAGTAGATAAATGATGGGAAGGGCAGCCAAAATGGCGGTGGCCAGGTAAGATACCCGAACCCCTCCGATAAAGAGCAGCATGAATACCATAGTCGCCAAAAAGAGGGCCACCCCGAAATCCGGTTGGAGCATGACCAAATAGATCATCGTCCCCGATATGATGAGAATTGGAAGAAAGCCCACGGAGAAGGTTCTCATTCGATCTCCCTTTTTTTCCAAGAAGTAAGCCAAGAAGACGATGAGGGACAGCTTTGCGAACTCCGAGGGCTGAAAGGAGAGGCTGGCAAGCCGAATCCAGCGGGTGGATCCACCAACCCTGTATCCTATGCCCGGAATCAGAAGGAGTATGAGGAAGAGTACGCTTACACCCAACATGGGATATGCCAGTCTTTTCAAAAAGACATAGGGAATATTCATCGTCACCATCATCATCGCCAAGGCAAAGGCCCCAAACAGGGCCTGTTTTTTCAAGAAATAGTATCCGTCCCCGAACCTATCCGTCGCAAGAATGGCACTGGCACTGTAAACAATCACGATGCCAAACCCCATTAAGGAAATCGCGATGATTAACAGGGACAGATCGTATTGAGCCCTTTCCCTCATGGCTTTCGAGCTCCCTTGGGATATTCCCTGCCCAGTTGAGTAACAGTCTCCTTGAAGAGGTTTCCCCTCTCCTCGTAATCTATGAACATATCGAAGCTTGAACATGCGGGGGATAGGAGCACCACATCCCCGTGCTTCGATTCGTCAAATGCACGGTGAACCGCCTCTTCAAGGGTATCGGCTTCGGTAGTTGGCACTGATGTTCCAAAGGCCTTCGCCATTCTGGACCTCGCTTCACCAATGAGGATCAGCCGCTTTACCTTTTCCTTGAGGATCCTTTTTAGAGGATCGTACGTTCCTCCCTTGTCCTTTCCCCCAGCGATCAAAATGATGGGCTCCTGGAAGCTCCTTAAGGACTTGACTACGGAGCCAACATTCGTCCCTTTAGAGTCATTGTAGAAGCTCACCCCATCGAGTTCCCGTACGAACTCCAAACGGTGGGGGAGCCCTTTGAAGGACTCCAAGGCCTTCTGTATAGCCTCCTTTGGACAGGAGCAGATTTTCGCCGCAGCCACAACAGAGAGCATGTTCTCGAGATTGTGGATTCCCTTCAGGGGAACCATTGCGAGTTTGAAGCGTTCGATTCTTCCCTTTGAATCACGGTAGATGAGGGAGTCCTGGTCAAAGAATGCCCCCGCCTTCAGGGGTGATGTGAGGCTGAAGTACGATTTTCTCGCCTTGATTTCAGAGCTCATTGCGTTGATCGTTCCGTCATCGGCGTTGAGGACGGCATAATCCGAAGCACGCTGGTTCAAGAAGAGCCGGAACTTGGCCCTTACGTATTCCTCATAATGGGGATATCGGTCCAAGTGGTCCTCACTGATATTGAGCATGAGGGCAATATGGGGCCTGAATTCTTGAATTCCTTCTAGTTGAAAGCTACTGATCTCGGCCACTACATAATCATATTTGCCCACTCCGACACAATCGATCAGCGGGTTACCCACGTTTCCCCCGACGAAGACCTCCTTTCCTGATACCTTGAGCACGTCCCCGAGCAGGATGCTCGTGGTGGTCTTCCCGTTCGTTCCCGTCACTCCGATGATGGGATCTCGGATGAACCGGCACGCCAACTCAATTTCGCTTATGACATCGATTCCATTCTCCCTGGCAGCCACGATGGGTTCGATGTTGAGCGGAACCCCTGGGCTGACGACGATGAGGTCACTCCGCAAAAAGGTTTCGATCCTGTGTTCGCCCAGCTCGGTTCCCACATTGAGCCCTCTTATCTTGGAGAAGTACGGCCACAATTCTTCGGCGGATCGAATATCAGTCCCTACAACCCGCGCGCGCTGTTCGACCAAGAATCGGACAACCCCTATTCCCGTCCTGGCCAATCCCACCACTAAGACCTTCTTCCCCTCCAATTCCACTGGACTCCCCGAAATGGAGGATTACCTCAGCTTTAGCGTGCTGATGGCCACAAGTCCCAGAATGATCGCGATAATCCAGAACCTCACGATCACTTTTGGTTCCACCCATCCCTTCAGTTCGAAATGGTGATGGAGGGGGGCCATCTTGAAAATCCGTCTTTTCCTGAGCCTGAAGGAGACCACCTGAATGATGACGGAAATGGTCTCCAATACGAATATCCCGCCCACGATAGCCAGGGGGATCTCGTGTTTGGTAACTAAGGCCACCGTTCCCAAGGCCGCTCCGAGGGCAAGGGACCCCGTATCCCCCATGAAGACCTGCGCTGGATAGGTATTGAACCAGAGAAATCCCAGGCCAGCACCCACCAACCCTCCGCAGAAAATGGTGAGCTCTCCGCTGCCTCTGATGAAGGCGATTTGAAGGTAGTGGGCGAATTTNNAGATAGCTGAAGAGGAGAAAAGTTGCCCCGGAGACCATCACTGGACCGATGGCCAACCCATCCAATCCATCGGTAAGATTGACCGCGTTGGAGGTTCCCACGATGACCACTACGCCAAAGGGGATGTAATACCAACCCAAATTAGGAGTGAGCCTCTTGAAGAAGGGAACCCATAGCTGGGTGCTGAAGTCGAAGGTGACGTAAAGGACCCAACTGACCGCAAAGGCAATGCCAATCTGAAGGGGAAACTTATATCTGGCTTTTATCCCCATGCCATCCCTGTCTCTCACCTTCTTGAGGTCGTCGATAAAGCCGATGAGGCTAAAGCCAAAGGTGGTGAGCAAAACGAGCCACACATATCTATTAGTGAGGTCAGCCCACAGAAGGGTCGGTGCGATTAATGCGAAGAGGAGTAACATTCCTCCCATCGTGGGAGTTCCCTCCTTGGCCAAATGTGACCTGGGAACATCTTCCCGAATGGATTGGCCCATTTGAAAATCCATCAGTTTTCTTATCAACCATGGACCAATGATGAAACTGATCACGAGGGCAGTTATCGTGGCGTAGATGGTCCTAAAGGTGATGTATCGAAAGACATTGAGGAATGAATACAGCGTATGGAGAGGATAAATGAGATGGTATAGCATTACCCCTGTTCCCCCATAAGTCCGAGGACTATCTTCTCCATGGACATGGCCCTGGACCCCTTTATCAGGATCCAATCTCCCTCCCGTATCGTCTTCTCTAAGCGGTGGAGTAGGTCCCGATGGTCCCTTGAGACCGTAACGTGGTCCTCGTTTAACCCCATTTCCCGGGCCCTTTGAGCGATGATTTCCGCGCTTTCCCCCAGGGTAAACAAGAAGTCTACGCCTAAGGAGACCACCTTCTCCCCGATCCGCGCGTGAGCTTCATCGTTCAATTGGCCCAATTCCAACATATCCCCCAAAACGGCGATTCCCCTTCCGGCCTCCTTCACCTCTGAGAGGGCCTTCAAGGCTAACTCCATGGATTTGGGGTTCGCGTTATATGCATCGTTGATGAGGGTAGCCCCGCCCTCCAACCGTATGATCTCCATGCGCATGGGAGAGGCTTTAACCCCTTCCAGGCGCTCCTTGATTTCGTTCAAATGTACCCCAAATCCCGTGGCGACTGCCGTCGCGGCCACCGCATTATAGAGGGAGGAAATTCCCATCATGGGAAGGGAGACTTCACCCTCCTCCCCCCTCAAGGCGAGGGTAAACCGGAAACCTCTCACCCCCTCGTTGCGGATTTCCCTGGCCATTACATCACTGGGGATTTCCAAGCCGAAAGTAATCCTCTTGCCGGGGTAGCGTTCCGCTAATTTCATCACGTTTACGTCGTCCTGGTTGACCACAATCACCCCATCGGGTCGCATGGTTTCCCATAGTTCTCCCTTTGCCTTTATCAATTCCTCAAAGGTACCAAAACCCTCCAGGTGAGCCTCGGTGATATTGGTGATGAGGCCGACGTCAGGACTGGCAATATCGGTTAACCTCTTTATCTCACTCTTTACATTCATCCCCATCTCCACGATGGCCATATTGTGATCGGGGCCTAGTTCTAATAAGGTGAGGGGGAGTCCCACCAGATTGTTTCGATTTCCCCGGGTCTTCAATATCCTGAAGGATCCCTCAAGGAGCGTCGCGATGATCTCCTTGGTGGTCGTTTTCCCGTTACTTCCGGCGACCGCGATCAGGGGAATGGGATGCTTCTCCCTCCACGAATGGGCGATATCTCCCAGAGCCCTCAAGGTATCTCCGACGACGATGATAGCCTTTCCTGTTGCGGCGATGGTGCCCGACTCGCTCACGGCTTCATTTTCGATGATGAACCCCTCTCCCCCCTTCTCCATGGCCTCCTGCACGAATTGGTGTCCATCGAATCTTACTCCCCGCAGGGCGACGAAGAGATCCCCTCTTTTGATAGTCCGCGAGTCGATGGAGATTCCCCCGAATATCTTGTCGGGAGCACCCCTTATCAACCTGCCTCCCGTCGAATCCAAGATATCCTGGAGGGAAAAGCTATTTCTCATCATGAGCGTTTTTCAAAGCCTCCGTGATTTCATATCGATCGTTGAAGGGGAGCCTTTCCCTTCCGATGATCTGGTAATCTTCATGCCCTTTTCCCGCGATTATGATCACATCGTCGGGTCTGGCGAGTTTGATAGCAAGTCGGATGGCTTCCCTTCTATCCACGACTTTGACATATCCCCTCTCTTTGAACCCGCCGGACAACTCCTCTCGGTCTACCTTGCGAATAGACTCAGTCCTCATTCCTCCCTCGATCTCTTCAATAATGGCTCCCGGGTCCTCGGTCCGTGGGTTGTCTGAGGTGATCACCGCTAGATCGCTAAAGCGGCCGGCTATTGCTCCCATGAGAGGGCGCTTCCCCCTATCGCGGTCCCCGCCACAACCGAAAACGGTGATGATCCTTGCCGCTTTCTTAAGCTCGCCCATGGTCCTCAAAATCCGCTCCAATGCATCGGGAGTATGGGCGTAGTCAACGAAGATATGAAAACCCTTCTCATTGCGGATCCTCTCAACCCTCCCCGGTACGCCACGAAGTGCCTCAATACCACCTCGAACTTTCCCCAGGTGCACCTTCAAGGCAAGCCCTATTCCCGCTGAGGCGAGGATATTATAAAGGTTAAACTCCCCCAGGAGTGGAGAGCGAAGAGGAAAATTTCCCTGGGGTGTGATAGCCATTGCTGAAAGACCGGTGATAGAGGCACGGATATCCTTGGCATAGATGTGCCTCTCTCCATTGAGCCCATAGCTCATCTTGGGCTCGAAGAGCTTCTCCCAGAGAATTCGTCCCTTGGGATCGTCAAGATTGATGAGGGATAAGGATTGAGGCTTCATGCTTTTCCGTAAAAACTGGGTAAAGAGGCTGGTTTTGCTCTCAAAATAGTGATCCATCGTCTTATGGTAATCGAGGTGATCCGGAGTACAATTGGTAAAAACCCCGATATCGAAATGGCATCCCTCGATTCTGTGCTGATGGAGGGCATGGGAGGTGACCTCCATGATGGCATGGGAGATGCCTTCTTCCAACATATGCCTCAAGATCTTTTGGAGATCATAGGATTCGGGGGTTGTCGTTGTCGCCCTGTGCACGGTGCCCCCGAAATGGTAGTCGATGGTTCCGATAATGCCGGTTTTGAAACCCGCTCCTCTCAGGATGGATTCGGCAAGATATGCCGTAGTGGTTTTCCCATTCGTGCCGGTGATGCCGATAAGTGTCATCTTAGCTGAGGGGTTCCCGAAGAAAGCCGCTGAGATAGTGCCCAGGGCCTTCCGGCTATTGGGTACCACCACCGTTGGAATCCCTCTAATCCTTCGATTTTCGTCCTCCAGGACCACCGCACGTGCTCCGTTTTCAACGGCTTCTTCTATGTAATCGTGTCCGTCTACCTCCTGTCCTTTCATGGCAACGAAGACGGAGTTCCTCTCAACCTGTTTCGAATTGTAGGCAACTCCCTCAATCTCTCGGGACATCTGTCCGTGGATTTGCCCGCGTTCTAGGCCTTTCACCAAGTCCCTCAGTTTCATAGATACTTATCCCAGCCCCTCAAAAATCCGGCCTAAAGGTGAGAAAACAGGCATCTCCCTTTCCCACTATTGTCCCCGGTCTGGGCCGTTGGTCGACCACCCTCCCNNAACCAGCAACTCCAAAGCCCTTACCCTATTCAGGGCGGCGCGTATACTCAACCCCCTCAGATCGGGCATTCTTTTGGAGGATTTCCCCCGAGGCATCGTTTTATGGATGGCCCTTTTCGGAGGTTGCCGCGGTATTTTCCTCGTCGAGGCCTTAGCCAAGAGAGGCCTCTTCGTTGGGGGGATGTTGAGATACTGTAGCGATCGCTCGGCGATATTCTTGAAGACGGGGCCAGCTACCCTCCCCCCATACGGGATCCCCTGAGGTTCATCGATCACCACAAGAATAACCAAACGTGGCTGGTTGCTGGGCACGTATCCCACGAAGGAACTGATGAATCGGTCTTCGTAATAGCCTCCCACGAGGCTATCCACCTTCTGGGCGGTTCCCGTTTTCCCCGCAGCCTCATAGTATGACAGGGCGGCCCTCGTACCAGTACCCCCTTCTCTGACAACGCTCGTGAGGATGGTGGTCATCGTCTCAGCCACCTCTTCCGATAACACTCGCCTGACGATTACGGGATGGGATTGGCTTATTATCTTCCCCTGCGAATCTACGATCCTGTCAACCACATAGGGCCTCAACAGATTTCCCCCGTTGGCGATGGCGGAGAGGGCGGTTATGAGTTGAATGGATGTTACGGCGATACCTTGCCCAAAGGCTATGTTTCCCAAGGCAACCTTGGACCAGGTTTTAGGGCGTCTAATGATTCCCATGGCTTCGCCGGGTAGGTCGATCCCCGTCTTGTGGCTGAAGCCAAATTCCCGAATGGAATGATAAAATTTCTCCCTTCCTACCCGTTGGGCGATCTTGGCTGCACCTATATTGCTGGAATACTTGATGATATTTTCAAGGCTGAGCCACCCGTATTTCTTTACATCGCGAATAGTCTTTCCCGAAAGGACGTAGGCCCCATTTTCGCAGAAGAAGATATCGTGTCTTTTGGCAACCTTCTCCTCAAGGGCGGCCGAAGCCAGAAATACCTTAAAGACAGAGCCGGGTTCAAAGATGTCGCTAACCACTCTATTTCTCCATGTACCTGGGGGAGTATCCCAAAATCGATTGGGGTTAAAGGAGGGGTAATTGGCCATAGCTAAAACTTTACCACTCATGGGATCCATGACGACGGCCATACCCCTTTTTGCCCTTTGTCCTTCCACGGCCGCCTTCAATTCCTTTTCAACGGTGTATTGAATGTTTGTGTCAATGGTCAAGTAGAGGTTGTAATTCTGAGGCGATTTTCCCGGGATTGGAACCTCGGTAATAATCTCCCTTCCAAAGGCATCCCTCTCCAAAATGAGTCGCGTTGTATTCCCCGAGAGGCGGTCATTGTATTTGGCCTCTATACCCTCCAAGCCCTTTGAATCTATTCCAACAAATCCGACGAGATGGGCGGCCACATGTGAATGGGGATAGAACCGTCTGCTCTCCCTCACGAAGTGTATGCCCTCGAGCCTGGACTCCTCTATGCGAGCCGTTTCTTTTGGTGTAACCTTCCTCCTTACCCAGACGAAGCTCTTTTTCGTCTTAAACTTTTTTATCAAAGCGCCCCTCTTGAGATCGAGGATAGCGGCAAGCTTTTTGGCTGTCTGGGATGGGTTTTTCACATCAGATGGCCGTGCATAGACGGAATTTACATCAATGCTTTTGGCCAAAATTTTCCCCTTGGCATCATAAATGGTTCCCCTTTTGGGAATGAAGGTGATGATACTCTGATGCTGCTTCGATGCCAATCGAGAGAGCTCGTCCTTCTTTACGAGCTGGAGCTGAATAATCCGGAGGAAAATGAGAGGAAAACAGAGAAAAAGGAGAATGAATACGACGAATATACGAGCTCTTGTCCAATTTATGGGTTTTCGTCTCATTTCATCAAGATAATCTGCCCAGGGAGGGGCCTCTCCATCTCCAGCTCCTCCTGGGCAATCCGTTCAATCCTTGCCAGGGATCTCAGGGTGGCTATCTCGATGTGTAATTTCTTGTTCTCCCCGGCCAACTTCCAATGCACCTCCATGGCTTCCGAGAGGTCGTATCCCAGGTTGATCACCATAACCCGAGACCAGACGTAGAAGAGGGAACCGGCTATTATGGCAGCTATGATGCAAAATGCAAGGAGCCCATGGGCCTTTCCCCTGGCCGTAACCTTTTCTGGAATTCCCATCCCCCTCAAGGGATGGGCCATCGCTGACGGAAAGATCATCTTGTTCACTTCAAACCCTTTCCGCAACCCTCAATTTGGCGCTTCTGGCCCTCGGATTTTCGGCAATTTCCCTCTTCGAAGGGGAAATGGGCTTCCTGGTGATAATGGTTAATAACTGGGGGGATCTTTCGTATTGCCGAAAGGTCTCCTTAACGATTCGATCCTCCAGTGAGTGAAAGGATATGATACACAGACGTCCTCGGCTCTTCACCAGGGGGATACCCTCTCGGATTACCCTCCCCAAATTGCTGAGTTCATCGTTCACTGCTATTCTGATCGCCTGAAAGGCTTTTGTAGCGGGGTGGATATGACGAGGGGGCTTCAATACCGCCGAGAAAATGATATCCCTGAGCTGCGTCGTGGTGGCAATGGGGGTTTTTCGCCGATGCCTGACGATGGCCTTGGCGATCCTCCTCGCCCATCTTCCTTCCCCATACCTCCGGAGGATTCCCGCTAATTCCTCTTGGGAAAGGGCATTGATCAATTTTGATGCAGGCTCCCCCCCCGTTCGATCCATTCTCATATCCAGGGGACCCTCCGATTGGAAGCTGAATCCCCTCTGAGCGTCAGTCAATTGCTGATACGAAACTCCCAAGTCCAACAATATCGCATCCACCTTGCCAATATTCAGTTCCGTCAATATTTCCCTCAGATCGGAGAAATTTCCGTGAACGATTGTCGTTCTCCCCTCATACGGCTTTAGCCGTTTGCGGGCTTCCTCAAGGGCTTCTTTATCTCGGTCGATACCGATGAGTCGACCCGTTGGTGAACTTCTTTCCAGGATCTTGATGGCATGGCCTGCGCCACCCAGGGTACCATCGACATATATCCCGTCGGGGTGTGGTTGAAGAGATTCAAGAACCTCCTCTACTAGCACGGGGAAATGTTCATAGGCCATATCGTCGGTATCCTATTTCTAACCCCCCATGCTCCGATGAATTCGGTCAAAGGCCCAATTCGGAAAGGACGTCGCTAATCTCGTCGAAATTCTCATGGGCCTTGATGATCTCCTCGCTCCACCTCTTCTTCGACCAAATCTCGATCTTCCTCAATTGTCCGACCAAAACGACTTCCTTATCTAGATCTGCATAGTCCCTCAGGGTTTGCGGGATGAGAATCCTTCCCTGTTTGTCCAGGGTGCACTCGATGGCGCTGGAATAGAAAAATCTCATGAAAGCCCGTGTCTCTTTCTTCACCATTGACAGCGAACTGGCTTTTTCCTCCAGGAGGATCCATTCCTCATAAGGGTAAGCCACCAGACAACCGTCGAAATTGGTGACAACGAGCCGGTCGTCGTACTTTTTGCCCAGGACCTCCCGAAATTTGGCGGGTATGCTCACCCTCCCCTTTGGGTCAATGGTGTGTTCATGCCTTCCCCTGAACATGATGGATTCCCCTTTTTTTACCACTTTTTACCACTTTATCCCACTTCTCTTATTATTAGACTTTAAATTTTCATTTGTCAAGGGATTTTTTTATTTTTTGTAACTACTTATAATTTCTATAGTTTTTTAATTTGCGGGAAGTTGCCTTTTAATAATTGGTACCATTATGAAATATGGATAATCGTAAAATATCAATAATTACAGGGTATTAATTTATAACTATTAAGTACTCTATTAGAATTAATTCTTAACTAATTAAATTTATGGGAATTATTGTTTATAGCATCTCCGTTACGCTCAGTTTTCTCGAAAATCGGAGGCCAAAAAGGGGATTTCTCGGCGGATTTTTCCCCATCGGGAGAAAATTGACAATCAATCTTCCTCGATTTACAATACTGCTAACATGATAAATGAGGGATAGTTCTGGAATTTCCAAAGCTTATGGAGAAAACCCTTGTCCCTGAGCGTAATCCCCTGGACGAGGGTGGTTTCCCATGAAAAGATCATTTTCCATCGAATCAGTAGGTTAGGGGAATACCTCATATAGAGGTCAAGAGACTCCAGAGGATAGGTCCATGGCGACAAATTCGATTCATCGAAGGGTCAAACAACTCCGCGAGGTCATTGAATATCACAACTATCGATACTACGTATTAGACGATCCTGAGATTTCCGATGCTGAATATGACCAGATGATGAGGGAACTGGAGCAGTTGGAGGCGGATTATCCCGAACTCTACGACCCTAATTCGCCGACCCAACGGGTTGGTGCTCCCACCCTGGAGGAATTCGAGACGGTGACCCATACGATTCCCATGCTCAGTTTGGCCAACGGGCAGAACGAGACCGAAGTGAGGGAATTCGATCAGAGAGTGCACCGATTCTTGGGAATGGATGGAGATATCGCTTACGTCGCCGAGCCCAAGTTGGATGGCTTGGCCGTGGAGTTGGTCTACGAGAGGGGTAATCTCGTCATCGGATCGACTCGTGGGGATGGGGTGAACGGTGAAAATATCACCCAGAACTTGAGGACCATAAAGACCATTCCCTTGACCCTCAGAAAAAAGGAGATCCCCGTTCCAGAGAGGCTCGAAGTCAGGGGAGAGGTCTATATGGATGTCAAAGGGTTCAAGGAACTGAATAAGAAGCGTGAGGCCCTGGGCGAGCCCCTGTTCGCAAACCCGAGGAATGCAGCGGCCGGTTCCCTGAGACAGCTTGACCCCAACATTGCGGCAAGCAGACCCTTAAATATCTTCTTTTATGGCCTGGGAGAAATTGTGGGATATACCTTTAAGAAACATTGGCAATTCCTCAACACCCTTCCCCAATGGGGACTTCGGGTTAACACCTTGGCAAGGCGATGTCGGCATATCGATAATGCCATCGCATATTACGATGAGATCTCTGAGGAAAGGGAGTCATTGCCGTATGAAATCGACGGGGTTGTCATAAAGGTGGACGATCTCGATCTTCAATCCCGCTTAGGGGTGATCTCCCGGAATCCCCGTTGGGCTTTGGCTTACAAATTTAGGCCGAAACAGGAGACGACCAAGGTCTTGGATATCATTCCTCAAGTGGGGAGAACGGGCGCCATCACGCCGGTGGCGATTTTGGAACCGGTGAGGGTGGGGGGTATTGAAATCAGCAGGGCCACCCTCCATAACCAGGATGAAATCGACAGGAAAGATGTTCGAATAGGCGATACCGTGATCGTTCAAAGGGCGGGGGACGTCATCCCCGAGGTCGTGAAGGTGGTGGAATCCAAGAGGATCGGGGATGAAGGGAAGTATCGGATACCCGATAGGTGTCCCATATGCGGAGCTGATGTTGTTCGCCTTGAAAACGAGGCGGCACACCGGTGCATAGGCCTGTCTTGTCCCGCTCAACTCAAGGGGAGGATCAAACACTTCGCATCAAAGCGCGCCATGGATATCGATGGGTTGGGTGATAAGTTGGTTGCCCAATTGGTGGACAAGGGGATGGTACGGAATGTAGCAGACCTCTATCACCTTTCCAAAGAGGACCTCGTTGGCCTAGAGAGGATGGCGGATAAGTCCGCCCAAAATATCCTCGACGCCTTCGAAAGAAGCAAACAGAAGCCTCTGGCCAAATTTGTCTACGCCTTGGGGATCCGCCACGTGGGGGAGCACCTCGCGGGGATTTTGGCCAAGGAGCTCAAATCCCTGGCGAATTTCTTCCGCGTCACGGAGGAGAAACTGTTGGTCATAAGGGAGGTAGGACCGGAGCTCGCCCAAAGCGTGGTTCGATTTTTCAGGGATCAGAGGAATCGGGAGGTGATGGAGAAATTACAAGAGGCCGGTTTGACCATTGTTGAGCCAGGAGTCGACGAGATGGCTAGACTGAAAGGCCTCACCTTCGTCTTCACCGGTGCCTTCGATTCCTTTACGCGGGATGAGGCCAGGGATCTGGTCGACTCTCTGGGGGGAAGATCGGCCTCGAGCATCAGCAAAAAGGTGGATTATGTCGTCGTGGGAAGTGATCCGGGATCGAAATATGAGAGGGCAAAGGAGCTGGGAATCACCGTCTTGACGGAGAAACAATTCAGGGAAATGGCGGAATAAAGCCCATGCATCGAGGAACTCCCAAGGGCTCGTAGTGGTTACAAGAAATGCTCCACGATATTGACGTGGTATTTCTTAGGATCCAGTGCCCGAGCGATGCTTCTCTTATAGGTTTCCTTTTCACCATCCATTTCCGCCAGATCCACGGCTGGTCCGATCTTTCTCTTCCCCTCTGATTGAGAAATGAGGATCACTTTCGGTCGATTGATATTATGGGGATCCGCGTTCGTCTCATAAACGACGCCCATCTCCTTGGTATCGAGCAGGACCAGGGATCCGATGGGATAGATCCCGATGATGCTGATGAACACCTTGAGCAGGACGGGATCGAACCCATTTTTGTCCCGCACCATAATGGCCAATGTCTGTTCGGGCCGATAGGTTTTCTTTCGGTAAGCCCTGGGTGTAGTCATGGCATCGTAACAATCGGCGATCTTAATAATCCTTCCGAATACGGTAAGATCCCTTTTCCTTATGACCTTCGGATAGCCTGTTAGATCGCAATTCAGGTGGTGTTCGAATACGGCGATGGCCATCTTTGGGCTCATCTCCCCCAGCTGTTTTATCTTGAGCATCATCTCAACGCCTGCCATGGGATGCTCTTTCATGAGCCTCCATTCGTCATCGTCCAACTTATCGGGCTTATTGAGAATCTCCTTGGGTATTTTCGCCTTTCCCATATCATGCAGAAGGCCGGTCATCCCCAATTCGGTCAGGGTCTTCTTGGAAAAACCGAGCCTCCGTCCAATGGCCAGCGAATAAATGGCGACGTTTACACAGTGGTTGAAGGTATATTCGTCGTAGTTCTTTATCGTGGTCAGGCCGAGGAGTATCGATTCGTCCTTCACCATGAGGTTGACCGCTCCCTGGACCATCCTCTTCAATTTTCGGGCATTGATAAATTGGTTCTTCTTAACCCCAGTGACCACCCCTTTGATGACCCCGATGGTCTCGAAGAAGAGCTTCTTCCCAGCCTCTTTGGGATCTGTTTGACCGCCAAAGAGTTCATCCTCCTCGAATATTTCCAGGGGTTCAACCTCAATGTGTTTGATGCCGAGCTGACTCATATCTTCTTGTAATTTTTTGGCATTGGCCTCATCTCCATCGTCCAAATTCATCAGATTGTAAACGAACTCCTTGAGCATCTTTTCGTCCAGAATTCCAGATATCCGAATCTCTCCCACCCTCTTATTCTGAAGCTGCTCCAAGACGAACTTAAACCCGATGTAACTATCGACCCCAACCTTCAACCGCTTTCCGTTGATGAAGAGGCCATTCCGTATCACTTTCAAACCCAGGGAACCCTCCGATTTCACGAAGTGGTTAATCAGGTCCAGCGATCCCTGTACCACCTGATTCAAGGCGACGTTCTTCTGATCATAGATTTGAGAGCTCTTCATCAAGATGTGGAGCTTGATAATCAATTCGTTATCCAGTCGGGAATTCCTCACCTCATCAGAATCTGACGACAGGAATTCCTCCGGGTTTTTGACAGCTATATCCGCTCCAACGTTCTCAGCCATTGATTTCTCCGGATGTCAGGCCGCCGGCTCGTTCAGGGCCTGGAGGCAAGCCCTTCTCACCGCGCGATTCTTAGATCGTTTCCCCATTTCCAGGTGTCTCTTTGATTCCTCTGTGCCAATCATCCGCAAAGCCCCAATTGCACAAACCTGAAGCTCATCCCACTTTGGCTTCTTAAACCAACTTTTCTTGCCGAGAATTTTTTCCAGAGCGGGGAGGGATTCATTGGAACCGATCTCGCCAAGAGCCCTGAAAAAGGCGGCCTTTTCGGGAAAATCCCTGTCCAGGAAGGGTTCTGATTGGATGATGGACAGGATAGGCCTCAGGGCTTCGTGCTTAGACGATCTCGCAAGGTGGATAACCGCTTGGGATCGGATATACGAGCTCTCGTCATTCAGCATTTTAGTGAGAAGAGCCCTATTCTCCTTCCCTCCATATTGGGATAACGCTTTGAGCGTCGTCCTTCGTACCCTCTCATCGGGATGGCTGATGGTTTGAGCGAGATATTTGATGGCGGCCCGATTTCCTGAGTTCCCCATTATGTTGATAACGTAGCACACTACGATCCAGCTCTTATCCTTCAAGGAGGGGACTAACACCTCCAGATCATCCTTGACCTTCCTTCCAATAATCCCAGCGATGAGATTTCTTGCCTTCGAAGACTCCAGCTGGCCCAACATATTGCAGAGGGGTTCGATGGAGGATTTGGGGAGCAAGTCGAAGTAGTCGTAGCACGTATTGAGGTCGAAAAACCCTTCGTGTTTCAATGTCTCCGCCGTGAGTTCAATAATCCGGGCGCTTCCAGCACCTTCGAAAATGCGATTTATAGCGAAAATTTGGTTGTCCTTGAGGGCCATGGAATCGAGGATTTCTCGGAGGTTCTTCAAGATTTCCCCAGCGGCCTTGAATTCCCCCTTCAACACGAGAAATTCAAGGGCTCTATCGAAGAAGGTGACCATGTTCTCATATGGTTCCAAATCCTCTCCCAAATGGAGCAGAATTTCCATCAGGCTGTCGACCAATGTGGAGACGAAATTGATATCCGCCTCTTGGTTGATGAGCTGGTCAATCAATCCGACTTCTTCCGAGGTGAGTTGGAAGTGGCTTGCAAAGGTTTCCCTTTGATCCCCAGGGACCTCTGAAAGCATTTCCCCCAAGGGAAGGCCCATCTCCTCCTCTGCTGATTCTTGGGCCGGAGTTGCAACGGGTTCCCCTTCGATACCTGGTGTGAACTCCAGCCCCGCCTGGAATTCATCGTAGTTCACGGGAACCGCATTGGACTCCATGAATTCATCGGTGGCATAGTAGCTGATGTGGGCAAAATCCTTTTCCCAGAGGAGGGTGACGATATCATCCTCGAGCCTGCTTGTCTGCTCATTTCTCCGGAGTACGTCTAAGAAGGCCGATACTTCTTGGCCCTCAAGTCCCTTAAAAAATCGGATCTCCCTCACCCCGTCCTTATAGAGGAGGAAAGCCAGGCTTTCCTTCATGTCCGTATTCTCGTATACCGGGTTTCCCTTGAAGAACAATTTGTATTCACCGAGCTGTAAATTCAATGATTGATAGTTATCGAGATGAGCCGTGAACTTGGTGGTCAATTCTTCCAACTGCCTGGTGAGCATGGGGTTGTTCGGCTCATAGAGCTTGAAGGCCTTTATGGCCTTTTGGAGGGACCGAATCAAATCCAGTACGGATGCTCGTTCTTCATCGACTTCAGGTTCCGCGGTAGGGAATGGTTCCTGGTGTTCCTCATTCCCATGGGGTTTGGTTACGTCCTGTGATTTCATCGGCGCCTAACTCAAAACATTTTACACATTTCTATGCAAAATGGTTAAAATGCCCTCTCCCGGATCAAGGGGCGTCCTTTCGGTATATGAACCCCTCTATTGGCACGGAAGAGTAGTATTTTAGCCGCAGCATAGCGACGAGCAAGGTTTCAACAGGGAAATTGAGCAATAAATGTGCCAAGATGGGGATTGGGGGTCGACAATAACCGGGATTTTCCGCCTCGTGGAAAAGCTTCTCGCCAACATATAAGAGAAGCCATCCAAAAGGATGGCTTCTCCATAACGGTTCCCCCATGGTATCGGAGGCTACAAGATAACCCTTAAGGGCAAGGGAAGTTCCCTGGGGTGGGAGATGGTTCCACAGGAGCGACAGGCCTCATAACTCGGCTTGGTTTCACAGCCATAACATCCCGTAACCAGTTCCATTGTCGCCTGGATCTCTTGGAGCATCTTCTCATATTGTCCCTTCTTCCTTATAGCCTCTCGCTGCTGGCTCTGCAAAAGTCGCATTATTCGGTGAGAGGCTTCATCTCCCGATTGTGCCATCTGCCTGATCTTAAACATCTCCTTTATCTTAGAGAGGGGAAAGTCAAGCAATTTCAGGCCTTGGATAAATCTCAGCCGCTCTACGGATTCTTCCGTATATAATCGGAAGCCCCCTTTGGTGCGAACGACAGGTTCTATCAAGCCCAACTCCTCATAATACCGTATCGTCCGCAAGGTTACACGGGCTTTTTTGCTGACCTGCCCGATTTTATACAATTCTTCCCTCACCATTTTGAAAAATTAATACCCTATTTTTACGTAATTGTCAAATTTTGCGAGAAATGGAGGTCCTTTCGTTTCTGGAGAACACCCTTATCTCTTAAGGTGATAACGGTACAGCCCACGGGCAACCACTACCTGCCTCGAATCCTCGAGGACGTTGACACGGACGAGGAATCCCCGTATAATCAATAGTTAAGAGCCATGGGTGGGGAAAAAAAAGAGAGAGCTGAAAGAGCGGAGGACGCGGAAAAGAAATTGAAGGAAGGCCTTCGGAGAATCTTCGAGGCCACAAAGGATCTCTCCAAGGAGGTCATCGAGGGCTTCAAAGAGGGATATGGCGGGGGAAAAAAGGACAAGTGATTCAATTCCTCATGCCATGAGTCATTCCTCTTGGGTATTCAGCGCTTTCTTGTGCCTTCGGGCATGATGGTCTGTTTTATCTCGTTGAGTTCATTGGCCAAGGCCCTGATCTCATTCTTCAGTTCAATCATTTTCAATTCCCTATCCACTGTCAGCTTGTACCACTTTTCCAGCTCTTCCAATTTCTCCTTAAGGGCTTCCTCATATATTTTTCTCTCGGTGATGTCCCTGATATAGGCGATAGTATTTATCGACCCATTGGTGTCCGTCAAGTTGGATGAACTGCTTTCTACTCGCCTCTTATCCCCGTCCTTCCGAATTATTTCGAATTCATATCGTAAGGGAACTCTTTTCCCCCGCCTCTTCTTTCTGAACCTATCCAGCACCGATCTTCGGCTTCCCTTATCCAGGAGATCGCGAAAATGCATCCCTCTCAACTCTTCTCTGCTGAAGGCCGTCAATTGCTCCGCCTTTTTGTTGACGTATTTCAAGCGGTAGTCTTCACCGACGATGGCTACCATGTCATGGGCGCTTTCTACCATGGTTCGGTAACGCTCCTCCGATTCTTTCAGTTCCCTCTCCAGAATCTTCCTTTGGCTAATATCTCGGTTGATCCCCAAGGTGCCGATGACCTTTCCATCCTCATCACGCATCAAGGTCGCCGACATGTTCACAAAGACCGTTTTTCCATCCCGATCGAGGAATTGGGTTTCGAAATTACTGATCTTTCCCTCCTTGGATTTGAGGAGCATCTGTTTAACCGTATTGGCGTCCCTTTTCCTCACATAAAAATCCAATACGGGTTTGCCGAGAATATCGGAGGGGTGGTGTCCGAAGATTTCTACGGCTCCCTGATTGTAAAAGGTGATTACCCCCTTGTTATCGGTAATGACCACGGCATCGGCCATGTTATCCACAACCTTTTCCAGGAGATATTGAGCCATCTTCGTTTCCTGCTCTGCCCTCTTCCGGTCCGTCACATCCCTCAAAATACAGGCTACCCCCGTAACCTCCCCCCGTTCATCCTCGAGCCTCATGGTATTGGCTAGAATATCCCTCCTTTCGCCGCTTCGAGTCTTCATAACAGCCTCAAAGGGCTTTGATACTTGAGTATCTAACCTTTTGCGGAACCGGCTCATCTCCATTTGTTTCGCTCCCTCAGTTGCCAGGATCTCGACAAAGGACTTTCCAATCACCTGTTGTCTATCATAGCCGCTCGTTAATTCAGCCTCCTTATTGAAACTGGTAATGATTCCATTCCTATCCAACGTAACGATCATTTCCCCAGAGTTTTCGAAGAGGAATCGGTATTTCTTCTCCAACTCCCTCAGCTGCCTTGTCATCGCTTCAACTTTCCCTTCCAGCATATCTTTGGATGGCCTTGCCATTGAATCAATGGGCAGAGGCTAACCCTTTGATTTCCCCCGTCACCGAAGGGTCGGGAGGGAACCTTCACGATCCCTCTTTCGGCTCCAATGCCCCGGTACCGAGAGCATCACGGCCCTCAACCTTCTCTCCCAAAGTCCACTCAAATCCCGCTGAAATCGTACAAATCGAGCCAATTGGAGGGATTTCTCACCGCAGGAGTTCCCTCCTGAGGGTTCCTGCTGGTGAAGGTTCAATGCCAAAATGGAGGATTCCTGGATTTCTTGCCCCCGCACGGCGGGGAAGCTGTGAGAAAAAGTTGTCATGGAGGGCGCTCATCACTCAATCTCGATGGCGATCTTCTTGGGCCTTATCCTCTTCAACTTGGGAATGGCGATGAATAGAACTCCATCCGTAAACTTTGCCTGAACCTTGTCCTGATCCACATTGTTGGGCAGAACAAAGGACCGTCGAAAATGTCCGTAAGACCGTTCGATGAGGTGGTAGTTCTCTCTATCAATCCCTTCTTTTCGTTTTCGCTCACCCTTTAGGGTCAAGACGTTATCCTCTACCCTGACGCTCACATCCTGCGTAGAGAGTCCGGGCAGCTCGGCCTTGATTACTAAATCCTCCCCCGTCTCATAGATATCAACGGGAGGGGTCCAAACCCCTTCCCCCAATCCTTCCTTTATCACCCTCGTCCGGGCCAGAGCATCCTCAAAGAGCCTGTTCATCCGGTCCTGCATCGCAGATAATTCCTTAAAAGGCCCGCATGAAAGGGGATCCCATTTAACGATTGCCATCGATATGCTCCTCCTCGTTGGATGTTTGGATTCCTTCAAGTGAAGCAAGGATTTTTTTACATAATAAAAGATAAGGCCGGAACTTTCAAGGGAATTTCAATGAAACAGTGGGGTCCCTCTGGAGCTTCAACCTTGACTGAATTGACAAGCGGGAAATTTTTGATATACTTAAAAATTTGCAGTTGCTTAACGAGGGGAGGGAGAATATGGATGTCCAGCATTAGGGTTAGGGAGAATGAATCCTTTGAGAACGCCCTGCGGAGGTTCAAGAAACAATGCGAAAAGACGGGTATCATCTCCGAGATTAGGAGGAGGGAGCACTATGAGAAGCCGAGCGTCAAGCGGAAGAGGAAAGCATTGGCTGCAAGGAAAAGGACGTTGAAAAGGATGAAAAAGATGATGGAAAGAGGATGAGGCTTTATGTCATTGGAAGAAAGATTGACGGATGAGATGAAATCCGCTCTGAAATCCGGGGACAAGCTTAGGCTGTCGGTGATAAGGATGGCCCGTGCAGCTGTGAAAAATAAGGAAATCGAGGAAAGGGAGAAGCTCAATGATAGTACCATTGTTAAGGTGATAAGTGGCCTGGTCAAAAAAGGGGAAGAGTCCTTGGTCCATTTTCAACAAGCCAATCGATTAGAGCTCATCGAGAAACAGCAAAGGGAACTGGAAATTCTCCGGTCCTTCTTACCTCAACAACTCTCAAAGGACGAGATCCTCATGTTAGTAGATGAAGCAATAAAAGAGGCCGATGCCGTCGAGATGAAGGATTTAGGCAAAGTCATGAAGTTGCTTATACCAAAGGTTTCAGGACGCGCCGATGGAAAGATGGTCCATCAAATGGTCAAGGAGAAGCTTTCCCAGTAATGGAATAACCTATCCCCAATTCGGGGATTTGACATACATCGAACCTGCCTTATTTAACCTTTTCAACATGAAGCTGCTCAATGGATAACCAACCATTCAAGGCCCTTGAGTTTGACCAAATACTTGACCTTCTCAAGGGATTCGCGACTTCATCCGTTGGAAAAGCACTCTGCGGAAGTCTAGGGCCCCAGAGGAAATTATCTTGGATAGAGAAGCGACTGGGGGAGGTCGACGAACTAAAGAGCATTGTGGAGGTTTATGGGGATATTCCCTTGGGGGGAATTGGGGATGTCCGGGAGGCCATAGCGAGGGCCAAAATCGAAGGGACTGTTCTGAGTCCCGAGGAAATTCTCGACATTTTGGGAAATATTAGGGTTACCGAGGGATTGAAGTCCTCTTTCAAGAAGGTAAAGGGAACTTTTCCTCTTTATGGGGGGTTGATCTCTCGATTCTCTGACCTCAGGAGGCTCAAGTCGGAGATTGTTCGGACTATCGATCGACAGGGGAAGATTTTCGACCATGCCAGTTCGGCTCTTAAACAAATCAGGTTCGATGTCACGGCTTATAGGAAGAGGATCAAAAGGTCTTTGGAAGAGATGATGAAACG
>JABAOF010007527.1_pt3 | contig 24058 bp, 9 predicted proteins | sample 7062171 | NCBI WGS metagenome assembly JABAOF01 (sample SAMN14538628, study PRJNA623070) | marine sediment metagenome | biome: marine biome [ENVO:00000428]; feature: marine pelagic biome [ENVO:01000023]; material: deep marine sediment [ENVO:00002113] | place: India: Gulf of Khambhat ...
GAGCAAAAGTCCATTAATTAACGTATTCCCCAGCCCCAACTACCTCTTCCATCGGTGTAATCGCGATATTCCTCGTTTACTTCAATGAAAAAACCAATATAAAAAGAGATAGGTACACTTTTTGCCTATTTTTTTGGATATCAGATGTTATCAGGAAAATCCAGATAGTGATAGAATAGAATTACTCGTTCAAACTTCCAGTTCTGTATCCTTCCAGATCCAGAGTAACGTACTTAAAACCGAGTTTCTTAATTTTGGGCACAATGGCCTTCAGTTTATCCACATCTATCACCTCTCCCTTCCCAACCTCGATCCTAGCTATCTCACTATGAATTCTAACCCGTACATCCTTATAGCCCAGTTCCTTAACCGCATTCTCTGCCTCCTCCACTTTTTTCAGGTCATTCTCATTGATTCGCATATTTCTCGGAAATCTGGAGGAAAGACAGGCCATTTGAGGTTTATCCCATGTGGGTAGTCCCAATATCCTTGATACGGTTCTAATATCCTCCTTGCGCATTTCCGCCTCTATGAGGGGGCTTTTCACCTCATTATTCTCTGCAGCCATCCTACCAGGCCTGTAGTCATCCAGGTCATCGAAATTGGAGCCGTCAATTACACAGTAATAACCTTCGTTTTCCCTTATATCATTTAGAATTACGAACAAGCCATTTTTGCAGTAAAAGCATCTTCTCTCATCATTCCTCGCAAAATTCTCATCCTCCAGCTCGTTGTGGGAAATTATGCGGTGGTTGAGTTTGTATTTCTTTGCGAATTCTTTCGCCTCAGTCAATTCATTTCTTGGAAGCGTGGGTGAGTCCGCAGTGACGCTGAGCGATTTACTAAGTAGATGATTGCAAAGGTATGCAAGGAGAGAGCTGTCCACTCCTCCAGAGAAAGCAACTACACCGCTATTACACTCTTTTATAATATTACACAATTTGAGGAATTTTTTTGCTAATGTAGGTTCTTCTCTGCTAAAAAGCTCTGCAATCTTTTCCGTCTGAATAGTGAAAGTATCTTGGCTTTTCATATCATCTTAACCAATAGAGTTGTATTGTTATTTAAAATTTTATTCTGTTGTATCGTTGGTAGTATGAATACAACAATAGATTATAAATGCAATGACACACATTACCATCGTTAAAGTGATAGCATGTATTCGTTGGAGGATGGAGAATTCGCTGTAAAAACAGCCAGGGGGTTCATAGAGGCTGCAGTTTCTGATAAAGAATTTGAGGTGGATGAGGTTCCAGGAAAATTCCAAAATAAATCGGGTGTTTTTGTCACAATAAACACGCATCCCAAGCACAATCTCAGGGGATGTATTGGCTATATCGAGCCGTTATTTCCCTTGATAGAGGGTTTGCAGAGGGCCAGCAGAAGCGCTGCATTGGAAGACCCCAGATTTCCGCCAGTAAAGGAAGAGGAACTTGATAAATTGGTGATAGAGGTTAGCCTTCTCACACCTCCTGAGTTGATCAAGGTAAAAAAGCCGAAACATTATGTCAAAGAGGTAGAGATCGGTAAAGACGGCCTGATAGTGGAAAGGGGTTATAGAAAAGGTCTTCTCCTTCCACAAGTTCCGGTTGAATGGAAATGGAAGGTGGACGAGTTCCTTTCACATACCTGCATGAAGGCAGGGCTTCTACCTGATGCATGGCTTGAGGAAGGGACAAAGATATACAAGTTCTCAGCAGAGATATTTTCTGAAATCGAACCTAAAGGTAAAATAGTGGAAAAAAAGCTAAAGGAATAATTATGGAATTGGTAATCGAGGGTAATGCCTACATAGATGAGAACCTCACCAAGTGCTGCATTGGCGTTGAGGAGGGTAAAATAAAGGCGATAAAGAAGATTCTAAAAGGCGATAAACATCATGATTTTGGAGAAAAACTGATTTTGCCTGGAGGTATCGATTCACATGTGCACTTTCGGGATCCTGGTATGACCTACAAGGAGGACTTTGGAAGCGGAACCGAATCTGCCGCATACGGTGGTATAACATGTGTTCTGGATATGCCGAATACAATTCCACCTGTTACGTCCCAGGAAGTATTTTTTGAAAAGGCCAGGATTGCGGATATTAAGGCCTTCGTAGATTATGGATTATTTGCAGGTGTGAGTGAAAAGAGTGATATCAGTAACCTTTCGAAATCTGCAATCGGATTTAAAATATATCTGGCCAGTACAACAGGCGAGATGCTGATAGATGATTATGATAGCCTGGAATCCATAATTGGGGTCATTGGAAAAACGGAAAAACCAGTTGCAGTGCACTGTGAAGATGAATATCTAATTGACAAGATAACTACACCTGTTACATTGAGGGGGTATCTCAAATCCAGACCAAATGAATCCGAGAAATCCGCGATCGAGAAGGTTCTCAAACTGAGGGACAAAGCAAAGATTCATGTATGTCATGTTTCCACCTCCGAAGGAGCGAAACTTATAGAGAATGCACAGGTTACTTCAGAGGTCACTCCCCATCATCTATTTTTAAATTCAAGTTCCAAGCTCGGTCCTCTTGCCAAGGTAAATCCCCCTCTTAGGAAATGGGAGGATCAGGAGGCCCTATGGAAGGCTCTAAATCAAGGCACAATCGACATTCTAGCTTCTGATCATGCACCCCACACCTTGGAGGAAAAGGAGCATTTTGAGAATGCCCCATCCGGCATGCCAGGGGTTGAAACGATGCTACCTTTGCTGTTCTCTTTTATAAAGCACGGTAAATTCGAGTTTGGTAGATTCGTAAATGCGGTAAGCGAAAGACCAGGGGAGATCTTCGGAATAAACAAAGGAAAACTGAGGGAAGGCTACGATGCAGATTTTATCGTAATAGACATGAGAAAAGAAACTGAGATAAAGGCCAAGAACCTCCATTCAAAGGCTGGATGGACACCTTATGATGGTTTCTCTGCCGTATTTCCAAGGTTCACTTTCGTTAGAGGCGATATGGTGATAGAGGATTGGGAATTGGTCGGGGAGAGAGGGTTTGGGAGGATGGTTGGAAATGTTATACATTTTTAGATTTAGGTTCTTTTTTAATTAGAGGCTTTTCTCAACCTTCATGCTTCTTGTCCGTAAAACAAACACTGTAACTATGACATATAATTGCGGGTGAAAAACAAATCCGATCATAATAGATTACCAGATTCCTTATAAAATGCAAATAACCACAACTTTAATATAACATATACCTTATTTTAGACAGTTTAAAAAAAATCCAACGGAGCGGGATGAAATGGCAGAAACGGAGGACAAGGTGTTCTATGCAGGTTACGGATTTGTAGTGATCGTGCTTGGCCTTATGATACTGCTCTTCTCAGTAGGTATTTTGGATGGATGGACTGCATTCGGGTTATGGCTTCTGAGTACAAGCCTGATACTGCTGGGCCTTGGAAATGTGAAAACCGAAACAGCACCTCGTGGCTCTAGGACACTTGTAGGCTCAGGGCTGTTTTTTACCGTGATATCGATTGCCATTTTAGGGATAATCCTTGGTGTGCTAACCCCTCTGAGTGCCCTTGCTGCGCTCATATTACTGATAGGGTTGGTCATACTGGGTTTAGCTGTAGGACGAAAAAGTCCTTCATGAGTTAACAATTGGAAAGAAGGGTTTGATATGGTTGATTTAAGGGAGAGGGTAAAAGAAGATCGTGGCCTTCTGAAGAAGCTGGAATTGGCAATTCCTGGCTTTAGAGGCTACAGAAAGAGAGAGGACTTGAGAATAGCGGACAGCCTTCTTAGAAAGCAGTTGGCAGACAACCTTGGTGATATCAAAGAGAGAATCGAACTCTGCAGGCAAGATATTGCAAAGAACATGGAGATGGAACTTCTCAACGAAATCGGAGAACTGATGAATCACATCACATCCACAGAGAACAGAGTGAGACATGCCGAGCAAGGCTACACAGGGATATCTATGGACTACCAAATTAGGGAAGATGAGCTCAACAGGATGTACGAATGGGATTTGAATCTCATATCGGATATCGAGAGGCTTTCGAATTCTGTTAACATCTTGGAAACCACAATTGGCACGGGAAAAGCCCCAGAGATAAACCAGAAGATAAATGACGTGGAGAACGAAATTCGGGCCTTCAATTCACTGTTCGATAAAAGAATTCAAACCATCGCGGATTTAGGAGTTCAAGATAAATAGGTTTTGTTACAAAAAAACGGAGGAATTTAAATGGCTTTACTAGGTGCCGATACCTTCAATTGGGAAGACAGGTACAAAGGCGAGAATGTGATGTTCCGTGTCCCGAAGAACATCAGATGGAATGATAATGTTGTCGTTAGAGAGGACGAATACGCGGTGTTCTTTAGAGATGGAAAGGTCATGCATGTTTTTGACAGACCAGGCAGATACGCCATGACCACGTTGAACGTGCCCATCCTTGCAAAGCTTGCCAAGGCGATATCAGGTGTGGAGCAGCTGGGCGAGATATTCTACCTTCAAAGAAGAGAATTGAGAGGCAAATTCGGAACAGCCGAACCTCTTACTTTCAGGGACAAGGATTTCGGAATGGTGAGGCTTAGGATGTTCGGTCAATTCTCTTATAAGATATTGGATCCGTCGCTTTTCATCTCCCAGTTTGTAGGAACGAGGGGCTGGTCTACAAGTCAAGAGGTTATAGACTGGATGAGGGATCAGATAGTGATGAGCCTCAACGATGCTCTCGGTGAGTTGAAAAGGGACAAGGGAATGGGTGCAGTTGATATGCCTGCCTATCTTGAAGAGATCGAGCAGATTCTACTGGTCAGGGTGGATGACGATGTTTCAAGATACGGCGTTAAGATAATGAAACTTACAGGTTTAAACATCAACTTACCTGAGGAGGTTCAAAAGGCTGTTGATATGAGGGGCGCCATGGGAGTTCTCGGCACCGATTATATGAGGTACCAGGCTGGGAAGGCTATGGTTGAAGCAGCGGAAGGCGGTGGTGGGGGTGGAGGAGGTGCTGGAGATACTGCTGCAGCAGGGATGGGCCTTGGAGTTGGCGCAGGTTTGGGTATGATGATGCCCCAGATGATGCAAGGCGGCCAGGGTGCACCACAAGCCACAATCCCTTGCCCAAAATGTAATGCCAGCATACCTCCAAACTCGAAATTCTGCCCGAGCTGCGGTGCAAAAATCGGTGGTGGCCTCACCTGCCCCAAGTGCAAAGCTGAAATGCCAGCCGGCTCAAAATTCTGCCCGAGCTGCGGACAGAAGATGCAGAATCAATGTCCTAAATGTAACGCAGATATTCCTCCAGGCACGAAGTTCTGCCCTGAGTGCGGAGAGAAGGTTGGAGAGTAGAAGTGATATCTCCAAAAAAAAGTATATTTTTCCTTTATTTTTATTAGACTGTTCCTAGACTGTTCCACATATTTTATATATTCTGGGCCCAATATAGGTATGGATATAAATCTATAACTAGCATATAACGTGATTCTCGTATCCAGTGTGATGATGAAAGAAATTTAAATAATAAAACATTTGCTTACAATGGGGGGGATAAAAGAAGAAAAGACGATTCAAAAAGGCATAACCTCATATGATAGGAGTTCTGCTCAATTGCAGTTTGTAATTGGGATTAATGGCTAATCGCAAATGATTAACCTTGGAACGGAGCGCCGAGGAGGGGCGCTATGATATAAATACCCAAAGCCTTAGGAGGGTGGCAAAAAAATGGCAAAATACGGTAAAAAAACGGTCTTTCTTATTGCACTAGTGATGGTAGTAAGTACATTGGTAATGATATTTACACCAGTAGCAGCGACACCAGTTGTCTCAATTTCAGGCCCTGTCGACTTGTATGAGGGCATATCAGACCTCTTTACGGGGACAATCTCAGGTTACGGGATAGGTCAGCCCGAAGGTTATTCCATTGATGATACACTTACCGAGTCGTTCATCGACTCGTCTGGCGGCACGGTATTGTGGGATACATACGGGTATAACAAATATACTTCTCTTACCCTGCCATTCGACTTCAATTTCTTTGGAGTGCAATATTACGCAGGTAGAACGATCTATGTCTCTACCACTGGTTTGATGGATTTCGGAGATCCAAACACAAAACACACATATTACTACAACTATAATATCCCGAGCACATCAGGCAGCTATCCCAACAATGCTGCGTATGTATACTGGGATTCTCTGCGGGTTAGAGGCTCCTCTTACAACAGTTACATCTACAGCGATGTGGGGGTTGAGACCTCAGGATCCATGGCCGGCCATACATACCTGGTTATCGAATGGTATAATATCTTCGCTAGCTCCTATACTTCCGATCCTGGCACCTTTGAGGTCATACTCTGGGACAACAATGTCATAGACATGCGCTATCTTGATGTTAACTTCAGGTACTCGTCCTACGATAAGGGCAGAAGTGCAACTGTCGGTCTTGAGAACCAGGACGGCACAATAGCTGCAAAGTACTCGTACAACACAGCGAACAGCATATTACCTGGAATGAACATAAGATACACATACCATGAGGCCGGAGGTACAGGCTACGAGTGGAAAGTTGATGGTGTGTTTGTAGACTCAGGTTTTGTGGGCTCTGACCCATTCTCCCCAACGCTGAGCTACGCATTTCCAGACGGCCCTGCAACAGGTACCATTGAATTGATAGTGACCTACGACGGTGCCCCTATAGACTTTACAACCCATACCGTGACAGTCCACAATGTGGCACCATTGGTTTACGGCGATAACACCTATGCTGACAATTATGCAGGCGCTGATAATGCAGTCTATCTTGGAGATTGGATATATTTCCATGGCCATATATCGGATGTAGCTGCGGATACACCTGCCGATTGGGCAACACAACAGTGGGTCGAAGTCACACCTGGTTCTGAAGGAGTTGAATGGGAAATCACTCCCTACACAGGACCATATGCACAGTACTGGGATTACAACTGGGAGATCAAGTTCCTGAGACCAGGTACATATACAGCAACAGTTTACGTTTATGACAAAGACGGTGATGTCGGCTTTGGCTCTGACGAGGATGCACCTAGAACTGTGGTTGTGATAGAACACATTCGTTATCAATGGGTAGGAGCGGGTCACGGCCTTCAAGTGCTAGATGCAGCTGTCAAACCAGCTGACGTTCAGGCAGGAGGGATGACTCTAGCATACCTTGAAGTAAAGCATGATCATCCTGATCCAGATGTCCAAGTACCTCTGATTAAAGAAGACATCCAAACGATCCTACCGGGCGGTTGGCAGTTGCTCAGGATGTACGGTCCGGAATGGATTAACGGCGGTTCGACAGAATTATTGGGTGCAGCAATATCCATACCACCTGGGACACCTGTAGGGGACTATAGCTTCTTTGTTGAGCCCCTGCCCTACACCATACCTAATCACTGGCATGAAATTGTAGGTGGTGTATGGTGGTGCGGAGACGACGGAACAGGTGGATACGGCCAGTATTATGCTGATCCACTGGTGTACGAGGATGTGTATGTCGATGCTCAGTATCTCAGGTTGACCCACTCAATCGTGTCAGATTCCTCTTCCGGTGGTTGTGTCCTGATAGACGACGGAACCGGATGGGCACTGCTCACACCGTTGGACGGATACATCCGTGAAGTATTTGCCTTGGGTCGAGCCCTCGATCTACCGTACACGGAGGACGGGCCAGGTTTCACATATACCTACAGCGGTGTTGACTACTTCGACCTATCGGCTTATTATGGACAGCAGGTCGACATAATACTGATGTTCGCGAGCTGGAGTACATCTGGCTACCGCGGCTGGGACATATATGATATCAGTCTGGTTGATCACAGCGGCACAAATGTGTTCTTCGACGACTTTACAAACGCAGATAACTGGGACACAGACGATAGATACGGAGTACTGGATTACGATATGGACGATAGCGGTTATTGCGTCGATTACTGGATCGATATCGTTGACCCTGCGAACGATTTGGGCATAGATGAAGACTATCCCGATCGATATAAAACGATATCATATGACTTCACACTCTACGGTCAAACATTCAGCCAGTTGTCTGTAACGGCAGCGGGTTATATCATCATGGACGTTCCGATATATAATATCGTAACATTCAGTCCCGTACAATTCCCCAGTTCGACATCGTATCTTAAATACGTGATAGCACCGTTCCATGCAGATCTGAGCCCAGGAAGTGGTTGGGGTGAGCGTGGTAAGGTCTACGCCAAACTGACAGGTAGTCAACTGGTGGTGACTTGGGATGATGTACAGATCGGTTATTCTTCCTCGACAAGTGTGACGTTCCAGGTGATACTCGATAACAGCGATAATTCTGTACGGTTCAACCATTACGATATGAATGTGGGTACCAGCTTATACAGATGTATGGTTGGGCTCAACGCAGATGACGGTGTGAGACATGAAAGCTATTATTACAAGTACTATTCTACTGAGATAGGAACCTTCCCAGCGAGTTGCACAACGATTCTATATACACCAGGACCAATGGTAAAGGTCGGAGGCTGGGAGATAACACCTGAAGGACTGATAACAGACAGCCCTGGTGAGGACTATGCCGATTCTTTCGATACCTACCTCACTCTTCATAACGGTGTATATCTTTCTGGCGATTACGCAGCCTTGGAGTTCGACCAAATGTACTGGGTTTATGGTGGAGATGAACTCTTTGTGGAAGTCAGCACCGATAACGGCGCGAACTGGGACCAAGTTAAAGTTTATGGAGGATACGAAGTAACCGAAACTCCGGGATACCCAGATTCAACCGTACATGCTTACGTTGATCTAAGCAATTACTTAGGTGAGACAGTTCTTGTCCGATTTCATCTCGATGCTGACTCTTATGGACACCATGATGGATGGTACATCGACAATGTAGAGCTTAACACATACACAGAAACCCTTATAGGGACTGAGAGCGCAACTGATCCAAGACCAGCTATGACAATTACAGTGGTCGATAAGATGAAGAGCAACGAGCTTGCATACTACCGCCACACGCAGAATGCGATGAGAGAGATGGTGGTACTGTATCTGAACCTCGAGGACGGCATGACAGATGATGGGTCCTTTGATGCAGCTCTTCATGCCTACAAGAGCGATGATTTACAGACCGCACAGAACATTGCTTCAGATGCCAACGAAAATGGAAATGGCTATGGTTACTGGACACACGACGGCGGCTATGACTACTTCTTCAACCCAGGCAAAAACGGAAATGGTATGGCAGGTCTGACAGGCAAAGAAGCTAGGGATTGATCTGTCTTTTCGAGCGGCAAACCTAAAATAAAACCCTCTTCCTTTTTTTTATTTTTTCTAAATCCTTAAAAAGATTTATGTAGGCCTATTTTTATATTTAGCTTTACCAAACCAGTTGAAGAAAAAGGGAGGAGCATGACAGAAGAAAAATATCTTAAGATAAAAAGGTCTTTTAGCACAGTCATGACCTTAACTTTGTTTGCTTCGATAATAAACATATTTTTTCTAGGTGCATATATTTTTCTGAGCGAAGAAGCAGTTGCAACTCCTCATAGCGGCCCCACAACTGGTGATGAGGTTTGGCTTAACACTGATAACCCTCACGTTGTAACGGCCAATTTTACTGTGGAAATCAACCACACTCTAACTCTTGAACCTGGGGTAAGAGTCGAATTTGTTGAAAATACCAACCTGCGGATAAAAGGTAGGTTGATAGCAAATGGTAACCAGAACGGAATCACCTTTACTTCAATTCACGGAGCACCCAAGCCTGAACAATACTGGGAAGCTATCATAATAGAATACACTAGTAGCGGAAACGTTATTAATAACACAGATATAGAATATGCAAATTATGGCGTATATTCTAGCTGCTCCAGTTTAAAAATCTCCAACAACACGATATCATCAACATGGTTTGCTGGTATATACACTTACAACTCGAACCCTTTCATATCCTATAATACGGTAACTCTGAATGATGGCTGGGGTATTAAAATCGAAGAAAACTCAATGCCTGTTGTTATTAACAATGAGATAACTTTCAACGGTTACGATGGTATTTATGTAGGTGAAAATTCAATACCTACGATAGCTGACAATGTAGTAAACTCAAATGATAATAACGGAATAAAATGTATGGGAAGTTCAGGTCCAATTATTAAAAACAACGTGATCTCATCGAACATGCATGATGGAATCTATGTTTATTCAGCATCACCACAGATATTAGAAAATACAATAACAGCAAACAATCACACAGGCATTAGAGTAGCCTCATCTTCTTCAGCCCCTCTAATAGAGAATAATACCGTATCAAACAACTTAAAAAATGGTGTTGTTTGTTTATATGGCACGAATTCATATATCATAAGCAATATAATTAGCAAAAACGGCCAGGATAAAAAAGATCTTTATCCTGCCATATATGTCGATAATTCAAGTCCTTCGATATTCTTAAACAATATCTCCCAAAACAATGCCCATGGTATATATATTACAAACGCTGCTTTTCCTTTTATAGAAAAAAACACGATAGAAAATAACTATTTAGGGATATACATAGAAGGTTCTGCACCGCAGATCACAGGCAATACAATATCCCTAAACGTCCATGATGGAATATTTATGGATTCATCGAGCCCGACTTTGACAGGAATTGCTATATCTTCAAACGGTGATGACGGCCTTCAAATCGTCTCCTCATCTCCTGTTATTGAGGATTGTGTTATATCTTCAAACACTGACAATGGCGTTCAATCATCATCCTCGACCTACACCATAGCAAATTCAAGCGTCACTCTTTCCAATGGAAATGATTTTGATTTGAGCGAAAACAGCCATGTATTTGTTCTCAACACCACATTTGACAAAACCAGCGTTTTATTTAACGATGATGCATCCACTCTTGAATTACAATGGTATCTTTCCGTTCTCGTTCTCGATTCAAAAGGCGATAAAATCTCAGGTGCGATAGTTGTGGTAAAGGATATAGCGGGAAGAGTGGTTTACAATGGCACTTGTATAGGCGGTAAGGTGGATTGGATTCAAACCACACAGTATATACAGGATCAGGTAAGTAGTGTAATATTCACACCCCACAATATCAGTGCATCAAGGGACGGAAACACAGCCTATAGTGACCCAGATCCGATAATTGACGCGAATAAAGAAATTACGGTAACCTTTCCAATGGATCTAGGGCTTTCTGTGCCCACAGGTCTAAAAGTGAATTCCCTTCCTGAGGGTAATAAGCTCAATATAACGTGGGATCCAAACCCCGAAGAGGATTTGATTGGGTATGTATTGTATGTTAGTTTAGATAATGTCAGCTATGATGTTGAAGCGGTTTTACCCGCTAAAAATACATATTACCTCGATACTAATCTCATTGATGAGCAGGAATATTACTATAGGATTTCCGCTACAAACAACACAAATAAAAGCAGTCTGTCAGAACTTGCGATAGGCATTCCAAGAGATAATTTACCTCCAATGCCGCCAAATAACTTAACCGTAATCAGAGGATGCAGCGAAAACTCGCTGGTCCTGATATGGCATGCTGTTAAAGATAAGGATGTGATGGGATACAATGTATACAGGGCGGAAACATCCGACGGTGAATTTAATCTTATTGCAAAATTAGGTTTGCAAAATGAATATACTGATAGTGGACTTGAAACTTATACTGAATATTACTACAGAGTCACAGCATTTGACGAGGTACCAAACGAATCAGGATTTTCGGAAATGGCAAGCAACACAACCTGGGACACAGAACCCCCAGAAACTCCCGCAGATTTGAAAATTGAGGTCATACCTTCAGGCAACATCCTGAACCTATCATGGATTTCAAATCCCGAAGATGATCTCAGTTATTACACGGTATTCATAAGTACGAACAACATTACTTTCAATGTTAAGGCCATAGTGCCTCCTTCTCTTAACCCATATTATCTAGACATCAACCTTACCGACGGCAAAATGTACTACTATAAGGTGTCAGCCTCAGATTATAGACCAAACGAATCTCCGCTCTCTGAGTCTGTTGCTGGGATACCTATGGATACGATAACACCAAGTGCGCCTACAGGATTGACTGTATCATACAACCCAAATCCAGATGCCCTCAACCTAAGCTGGAATCCGAACCTCGAGGAAGATGTTGTAGGGTATAATATTTATCGTTCTGAATCAAGCGGTGGACCCTATTCTCTAGTAACCACAGTGGGTTTGGTTACCGAGTTTCAGGACATAGGTTTGGCAAGCGATATTGTCTATTACTATGTTATCCAAACTTTTGATGAGGCACCGAACTACTCATCATACAGCATTGAGGCAAATGGAACAACTAACGATTCAACGCCTCCGGCAGTACCTAAAAATTTAATTGTTACACCGATACCTGAAGGTAACGCCTTAAACATTTCTTGGGAGTGGAATACCGAGGTGGATTTGGACTATTATACCCTATATAGGAGCAAGGACAATATTTCATTCCACCTGATAGGTACGATACCAGCAGGAATAGAGTACTTTTTCGATACAGGACTCGTTGACGGAGTTACCTATTACTACGCTCTTTCTGCCTCTGACGAAGTGCCAAATGAATCGCCATTATCGGAGATAGTGAATGGTACGCCAATAGATATTTTGGCACCAGCTCAACCAACAGGTCTGGCCGTCACTTTAGGACCAACACAAGATTCATTGAACCTGACCTGGAATCCGAACAACGAGACTGATTTGGTTGGTTACTTTGTTTTTCGAAGTGAGACGCCAGGTGGACCATATTCGTATATAAATACCGTAGGATTGGTAATAAACTATCAAGACATTGGGCTTAATAGTGAGACCACGTTTTACTATGTTATTCAAGCATTCGATGAGGTGCCGAACTTTTCTAATTTTAGCTTAGAAGCCTTTAAAACCACAGCAGATTTTACCCCGCCTTCAACACCAGCAAACTTAACAGTCACTCCCGTACCTATAGGCAATGTTTTGAACATCTCATGGGATGCTAGTCCTGAGCCTGACATTATGAGCTACATTCTTTACATCAGCACGGATAATTTGACATTCTTCGTAGAATCTACAGTTCCTGCGGGAATTGAGTATTACATAGATTCCGGTCTTATAGATGGAGAAAGCTATTACTACATGATTTATGCATTAGATGAGGTACCTAATTACTCCCCTCTGTCTGATGTCGTGAGCGGTACACCACAAGATACATTGCCACCTGCAACACCAACAGGTTTGAAGGTTGTTGATTCTCAAAATGCTGAGGGCGCATTGAACTTAAGCTGGGACCCTGTAACAACAAATGTTGACGGCTCAACATGCAACGATCTCGTAGATTATTCGCTTTATAGAAACGAGACAGGCACTTGGGTATTGCTCTCAAGTATCCCAAAAGGAAAGGAATATTTCATCGACACTAACCTTATTGATGGTATGCTTTATAACTATTCTGTTAAAGCCTCGGATGAGGTACCTAACGAATCCCCCTTGTCTTTGGCGGCCAGCAATTTCTCTATAGATGACCTTTCTCCAGCTACACCAACTGGATTGGATGCTAAGGCTACTTTTAACTCTGGGGAGTTGAATATCACATGGAACCCAGTTACAACAAATTTGGACGGTTCGCCATGCACCGATCTAGTCAATTATACCCTCTATAGGAACGGTACCACCCCAGGAATTTGGATCTTCGTTGCAAATATCTCCGCCGGAACAGAATTTTTTCTGGATCTTGGGCTTATAGACGATGTCACATATAACTACACGATTTGTGCTTACGATGAAATACCAAATTATTCACCCCTGTCTTCACCAGACTTCGGGATACCATTTGATAACGTTCCACCGACCACACCAATAGGTTTGGTTGTAAAGGACGAGGCCAATGCTGAAGGAGAATTAAATTTATCTTGGGATGAAAACAGCGATTTAGATCTCAGCCACTATTTGGTATATAGTAATAAATCCGGTAATTGGAAGGTTTTGGCCATAGTACCAAAAGGTTCAAATCATTATGTTGATTGTGGTCTTATTGATGGTATCTTATACTACTATAACATCTCAGCAGTGGACTACTCCGGAAATGAAGGAAACCAATCTTCCACAGCAAGCAACTTTTCTGTGGACGATTTATTTCCTTCTACGCCTCCAGGATTGGCTGTGAAAGATGTTGTCAATATAGAACGTTCATTGAATATTTCATGGAATCCTGTTACCACAAATGCCGATGGCTCACCATGTATCGATCTTGTAAATTACACTTTATACACAAATAAATCGGGTCTTTGGGAACTTTTAGCTATAATACCTGTCGGTACAGAATACTATATAGATAGTGTAGGCCTATTCGATGGCCCTACCTACTATTATAGAATCTCAGCATCTGACGAAATACCAAATATGTCTCCAAATTCCACAGATGCATATGGCAAATCTATTGATGACTTACCACCCTCAACTCCTACAGGTTTGACTGTCACTCCCTTACCTTCGGGCAATGCATTGAACATAACCTGGAATGCAAATCCTGAGGCAGACGTAATATCCTATACCTTATTGGTCAGCACCAATAATATAACCTTCAATGTCAAGGCAGTTATTCCTTCGGGGCAAACGAGCTACACAGACACTAATCTCATAGATGGTAAAACATATTATTACATGATCAAGGCGGCAGATGAGGTGCCAAATTATTCGTTTCTCTCAGGAGTAGTAAGTGGCATACCTTCGGATTCTATAGCACCTTTAGCACCGACAGGATTGATGGTGACATACGGGCCAACATCTGATTCATTGAGTTTAACATGGAACCAGAATAGTGAATCCGATCTGGCTGGTTATTATATTTATCGTTCCACAACAGAAGGTGGACCATACACTTTGATTGATATCCTTAGTCCCGTTAATGAGTATGTGGATAAAGGGTTGGACAGCGGAGTGACCTATTTTTATGTAATAGGAGCTTTTGATGAGGTGCCAAACAATTCTTCGTATTCAAATGAAATAAATTTCACTACCCTACACACGGTCCCACCCGCAGCTCCAGTAGGATTAACAGTCTCTGTGATCCCCTCTGGGAATGCTCTAAATATCTCCTGGCAGGCCAATTCCGAACCTAATCTATCCTCTTATTCTATCTATCGTAGCGTAGACAATTTGAGCTTTACTTGGCTAGCTGATATTTCTGCAGGAATTGAATATTTTTTTGACACCAGTTTAAAAAACGGTGTGACTTACTTTTATTTGCTGACCGCCTCTGATGTGGTGCCAAACGAATCTCCTTTATCAATGGTTGTGAACGGAACACCCAATGACCTAGAGGTACCATTTCCTCCGACGGATCTTATCGCTTCTCCTGGTTCTACCCCCTATGAATTGGAATTGCACTGGAACGCATCTGTAAGTTCGGATATTAGGGGATATAATATTTACAGATCCACAACAAAGGGAGGTCCATATGAATTAATCAACAATACTTTTTTAGTAACCTATTATGTTGACAAGGGCTTGCTCGATAAAACCACCTACTATTATGTTATCACGGCATTCGACGAAACCCCGAACGAATCAACGTTTTCAAACGAGGCGAGTGGCTCCACGCCTGATATCACTGCCCCATCCATACCTTTCGGATTGAACGTCGATACGGTACCCGCAGGTAACACATTAAATATATCTTGGGATGCAGTTACAGATGAGGATATTATCTCATATCTATTGTATAGAAGTCTAGATAACATCACCTTTATTTATATCGCATCTGTCCCGAAAGGCATCGAATATTATTTGGGCACGAATCTGAGCGATGGCAAGATATATTACTACGTAATAACAGCTATAGATGATGTTCCTAATGAATCTGGAATATCAGAAGTAGTTTTCAATACCCCTAAAGATTCTCTTCCCCCATCAAAACCATTAAATTTAACTGCCACAACAGGTCTGGTTTACAATTCAGTGAGACTGAGTTGGGATGCAAATATAGAGGATGATTTGATGGGTTACACTGTGTACTACTCAATAGCACCCGGGGGCCCATACATTTGGTTAGCAACACTCGGCCTTGAGACTATATATTATGTCCCTGGCCTGGAGGATGATATTACTTATTATTTTGTGATCGATGCCTATGATGAAGTGCCTAACAATTCCACCAAGTCGAAAGAATGCTTCTGGATGGCTCCTGATAGAGTTCCACCCCTTACTCCCACAGGGTTATCAGCTTTTGCGCAAGATATTGGAGGTGCTGTGGTACTTACGTGGAACCCAAATACAGAGGGTGATTTGAATCACTATGCGGTTTACAGGAGCCTAGACAATGTGACATTCTTGTGGATAGCGGATATCCAAGGAGAAAACATGACATATATGGATTTGGACCTTGTCAATGGGATAGAATATTTCTATGCTATTGCAGCTTTTGATAACGTCCCTAACAGATCGCCATTATCCAACATCGTGAGAGTCATCCCACAAGAAATCTTACCACCTTCAGTACCTACAGGCCTAAAGGTGACTTCATTAGATGATGAAAATTCTTTGCTCATCAGTTGGAACCCAAATCTAGAGCCTGATTTGCTTTACTATGTTCTTTATAGAAGCGAAGATAATTTGACATTCTTGTGGATGGCTAACATATCTGTAGGTACAACAAATTATACGGATTCTGAGGTAGAACTAGGGATAGTATATTACTATAAAATTGGAGCGGTGGATACGAACTTTCGGGAATCTGGACTATCAGAGACTGTGAGCGGTATGGTAAGGGAAGAGGTTGTGGAAGAAAAGGATGAGAAGGACAATATCTTTCCGTTGATTTTACTGGCTTTGATTGTAATCATTGTAGTATCGATCCTTTTGGCGCTTCTTTGGCTAAAAAAGGGTTGGGAAAAGGAATTTGGTGAAGAGATGGAAGAAGAGGATGAGCAAGAAGAACTAGAAAAAGAAGAAGAAAAGTATGAAGAAAAGGAAGAAGAAAAGCTGGAGAAGGAAGATGAGGTGGGAAAAGAGCCTAAAACTGAAGAATCTGTAGAAGAGCGGGGACGATCTGAGGGAGAAGAGCAAGTCTTAAGGGAAGAATCAACAAAGACATCGGGTGATATGAAAAAAGAACTATCAAAGGAGGATATGGAAGAAATCGAGGAGGATTTACTACCCACACCTGAGGATTGATATGGATAGATAGTTATAGAATAAATATAGACATTTCTAGTGCCCAATAAAAGTATATTTGGTGAAATTAGATGTTGAGATCTGATACCCCTCAGCGATTTCTATCAATGTATCATAGATGCCTGCTGGCATGTTTATTCTGTGCCAGCTCCATCTTTGCTCAGCATAAATGAAGTAATTGATGCCAACTGTGTTCTGGATATTATCACAGTACCAGTCTGCTGTTTTATCTCCGAAATATAACTTTAACGGTAAACCCAAGGTATCGTAGCCTGAAAGAAAGTTCTCAGTCCATACACCAATGCTGTAAGTACTCCCTCCAAACTCAGTGGCATTGGAAGTAACAACCATGTAATACAACCTATCATAAACTAAAAGGGCATTCGTATGGGTTAAGGAACCTGTTACTCCTGAGATCATAACCGGACTCCCAGGTACTTCCCAATAAGTTAAATTTAATGCACCAAAGAACCCGTCCCTCGAAGTGGAGAAGTAGACAACATAATAATCACCATCCATCACTCCACTTGGTCTGGTCCAGTTCAATCTTATATCATTACCTATAATTGTTGCCGTGAGGCTTTGGGCCGTGCTTAGTGGATCAAAACCAGGATACCCAGGCTCGCGGTGTTTTATCATAGTACCCGGCATGCCTACAAATGTCACATATTCCTGGGTGCTGAATAACACCACATAACCATCTCCCAAATATAGATTGGTGTTATTTGTACCTAAAGGCCCATCCCCATTGTTATGCATGCGCCAAGTATGAGTTGTTTGATTCATCCATTTGATATAAATGGCATTTGGTCCCATATCCATTATTAAATCATCGGCAGTAAATGTTTCAATAGGTTGCAAAGGTAGGGCAAATGCTGAAATACCCGCTTCGAATGACCTGGAGTACTTACCAACGGTTCTAGAATTGGATGAGAGGTTACCGTTTACATCAACTGCCCTGATTGTGAAATACAGTTCATCGTAGCTGCTGGCATTCGTTATATTCCAGCTTGTACGCAGTGGTTCGGTTTTTAGATCCACAGGGTCCATTCCATTTGCGATCATGCCCGACGTATCTACCCATGGTGAGGAGAAGTCGAAACCCGTTCTTGTGAATGAACCATAGATATAATATTTAGCAATGCCCGGTGAAATAGGGGGATCCCATCTCAATAATAGGTTATCTGCACCAGGTCCAGAGGTTTCGATGTACAGATTGGGAGGCACAATACCTCCGATTACTTTCACATAACAAGGTGGGAACAGGAATTCAGTTGTTTTATTATCCCATCTCGTGTAATTGGCTCTGGATTCTGCAATAACATTGGTGAGAACCATGTCACCGAACCGGGAAGATGTGCAATTGAAGGTAATAATAAAGCTCTCACCTATGTAAATGAGACTTTTGTTCCATTCAAGGGTTGTGTTGCCATTCGCATCGATTGTGATATGATCTGGAGGTATGTTAAAGCTGTTTGGTATCAAGTTTATCCAAGGCGGCAGGATATCTACAATCATCGGTATTGAATCGCTGGTGTTTATGTCTCTTGCTGCAATCTCTTTGACATATCCGCTGATTAAGGAATAGATATCTTCCAGATCTGAAGCGGTCTCGGCGTAGAAGTACATTCCACCGGTGATATTTGCTATGTTTATTAATAATGCCTCATCAGCACCCGGTCCCAACCCCACCGTGTAAATAACGATATCATTTGCTGCTGCAAAATCTGCCTCATCTATTGGATTTACAGCACCATTCCATCCACCATCAGTAAGCAAAATCTCCACATGAATGTGCCCATCTTGCCCATTTCTTATGATTTCGCTACTGGCAACATGCATAGCTTCCCCCATATGGGTTGCGCCCCCAGGACCTGGGATATTGTTGATGTCGGTTCTTAGGTTATCGTATTTTGCGGTCAGGTTATGCATGAGTACAACACTGGAATCGAAATAAATAACCGCGCCGGTGTCTGGGATATTCATATCATATGTGTAATTTAAAAGAGCTTCTTTAGCGAGATCAACGTCTTGCGAGCTCATACTGCCTGACCTGTCCACTATGAAGACCACATCTTGCGGTGCCTTCGTAGCAACGCCATAACCGCTTCCGGTAACATTCAGGGTTATCGTAAAAATTTCGTTGTATCCCGTGCCTTTCAGATTGACCACATTCGGACTTGCTGACTTCAAGAGTTGGAGGTGAGGATACAACTTTGATTCCAGAATCGCGATGTCCCCGAAGGAGGGGTTGTAATAGCCTTGTATAATTATAGTTGTTATCTCAAGGTTCGCCATAGGGAATATATTCGGGATTAATATTAGAACCGTGATATTCGTTGAATTACTTGGATCAAGTGTAACATCTGGCTTGCCATTTCCGTTTGAGTCAGTAAGTAAAGTGCCGTTCTCATCAAGGACAATAACTGTCCATCCGTTAGGGAGGGATTGATTCGAAATCTCAAGGATCTCAGTTTTTGTATATTTGTTTTTAAGGGTCAAATTGTAGGTTATACTCTCACCTGGAAAGCCGTAGCCCATGATGTCAGGCCCCACAAGAATGAATGGAACTGTAGGAGTTTGATTGAACATCCATCCTGCCGCAACAGAGGAGGGATCGTCATACCCAGCCCTGTGCTGCCCTATCCCCTCCGGTACCCTAGCCACGGTTTTATTCTTCTGATGAGCCGAGTTCCAGCCAACCATATCTACTAGATTATCATTGGCGGTATAGAGATAGATGTTATCTCCAGTGGGTGTGACATTTTGGAAAAAATAGGGTGCGTCCTCGTAAAGGAGGATGAAGTATGGGTCTATGTCGTCTAAAACACTTCCTGCCGGTATGACATAGACATCGTCACAAACGATCTTGTAGCCTGAAACATCTAATGGCTCATGACTTTTTAATTTCAACTCTACAAAGGAATGCTCTATCATATCTGGGTTGAACATGACCTCATTCAGCAAGACAATTGGAGTTTCATTATGGGCGGGAACATCATTTTGCTCGTTTCCACCGTTGAAAGTGGGTGTGGGGTCGCGCGTCCAATTATCAGTATAGGCATGTCCAAAATATCTTGCCGTAGACTCATCAAATAAAGGATCTGGTGCCAAACCTTTTGTCCCGTACCTAATCCTCGACCACAGTACATCTTTTTCATCGTAAAGTTTGATTTCGTCACCCTCGTCACTGAGATTTCCATCTCCAAGCGTAATATTGATATATCCACCTGAAAGAATTATGCCCAAGCTGGATAAATTCACCGGAATGCCTACCGATTTGGTCTCTAAATACCAGCCCTTGCCGGCAGAAAGGTTTACACCGCTAATACTTGGATTGTAAATCTCGATCTGCTCAGGACCTGAGTCTCTGATCTCAGTGAAAAATGGGGGCTTGAAATGCATTGTCGGTTCTGTATCAAATACCCAACCTGCAAGAATCGAGGTATTATCATCGTATCCATCCGAAGTACCAGAACCTTCTGGCACTCTATTTACGGACTTATCCTGGGAATGAGGTGTGCTCCATCCCACCATATCCAGTAACCTTCCTTGATTGTCATAAAGATAAACATTATCGGCATTAACATCCATATCAAAATTGACAGGGTAAAACGATTCTATTAGTGTTGCGTAGGGATCATTAAAAGTAATTACGACCTTTCCCCCTTCGCCGATAATATATTCATCATCGCAGACTATCTTATAACCTGTGATATCCTTCTCATTTATGGGTTTGAACTCGATGTCTAAGCCATCATCCATATCACTTATCGATGCATGCTGAGCTGATCTTACCCCATCTCCTTCGTTTAGGCCGATTGTATGATTGTTTAGGTCGTCAACGTTTGTGAGGTTTATGGAACCTGGCCTGAGGTCCTCATATTGAAAAACTATCTTACCATCGCTTTCATAGAGATTCACTTCAAAAGTCATGTACTTTCCGTCGTAATCATAATTTGGACCGCTATCATGTTCTATTTTATAATATGTAACTGTGAATATTCTATTGGGTGAATTTCCAGTTGTTTTGTAGAAGATACCCCCGTTCGCACTTGCTGTTAGATTTAGGTCATCCCATATAGGAGCAATGACAAGGTGCATATCATCATCAAACAGTGGGAAGTCTAAATTATCAGGTCTAATTGGGTATGAAGAAAAACTGATGTACCCATTTATACCAATCTGGATGAGATTATAATAGTTGCCATAAAAGTTGAAGGAGAAGTCCATCCAAACGCCCTTAAAACCATTATCACCGTCGACAAAACTCAGAGGTATACCCCCATCGCTTGCGTTTATAAAGGGGTAGGTTTTGCTATCGTTCATTTTGTAAGTTACGAAATTCCCATCGTAGATAAGCTCGATGAATCCCACCTTCGAATTGGTGTTGTATAGCACCTCGTTTAGCTTAAGATGCGATCCCAGTGATATGGGGGGTACAGTATTTTTTACACCTATTGTGGGGCTTATATCTCTATTCCATTTTTCTTCGTACAGGTATAGACCGTCGATATATGTTTTTGCATAGGTAGCTATTGATTCGCCAGTCAATGGGTCAGGTGCAGTGCCATTCGTACCATATCCTACGCATCTGTAAAGATTACCTTCCTCATCAAATAAGCTGATGTTCCCTCCTTCATCGTTTAGAGATAAGCCCAAGGGAAGACTGGCATTGGGATGATCTCCAAATACAAGATAGCCTCCGCCAGGTACATATGTTCCCATGGGTATCGTTACATTAACACCATTGTAGGCCAGCCTCCATGAGCTAATGTTGAATTTTGCGTTCTTTTCTGCACGATAATATAGTTCAATTGCCTCGCCCCCTGCTGGTGAATCCTGGATTTCGGTTATAAACAATTCAAAATATGGATTGGGCGTTTGGTTAAAACTCCACCCTGCACTCACCGTGGTTTGATCGTTCCAGCCATTGTACTGACCCACTCCAGGAAAGTTTCTACGAACAGATTTATCCTGATCATGTGAGGAATTCCAGCCCACCATATCCAAAAGTTTCCCATTCTTATCAAAAAGATAGATATTATCTCCTTGGGGCGTGATATCAAAGTCCACAGGGAAGGAATTCTCGTATAATGTATAATAGTTGTTTCCATCTGTGATAAGGTAATCCTCTAAACTGTAAACGGAGTCACACATGATTTGAGTGCCGTTTAAATTCCCTGGATTCAAAAATGAGATGATCTCTATGAACATGTCCTCTGAGTTGGGATTGAACAATACCTCATTCAATCTTGTGAGTGGAAATTCTTCAATGCCAGCTACATCATTCTGCTCGTCGCTCCAATCTGGACCTATGCCATCACCGAATGTTGGGGATGAATCCCAGTTCCATTTGTTAGAATACATTGACCCTGAATATATTCTTGCCACTGATTGATTTGGAGGCGGATCAGGTGGATAGCCTTCTTGACCAAAACCGATCTCGTCATCAAGCGTGTTATAGGGGGTATAAAATATGGAGACTGTACCACCCTCGTCATTGATTAAGTCATCGCCAGTTCTAAAAACGCTGTATCCACTTGGGGGAATTGATGATGAATTCCAAGAACCGATAGTTACGTTGGTGATACCACCGTCTAAGGATATGTTGATATCAGTAGTATTAGCGGTAACCTCACCATTATTGTAAACCTCTATATACTCGTCTATTCCACTGTCCATAATCTCAGTAATAATCAAATTTGGCTTTGCCATGGTAACAAAGGCATAAAATGCTTGGGCTTTGCTTATATTATCCTGAAGATTTGGTAAACTTGTCCCAAAAGCCACGACCACTGCAATTGTCGCTTTTTTACTATTTGGTATCATGCCTATGTCCCAGTCGATAACAGAACCCACTTTCCTATCTGGAGCAGTGAGAGCAGCGGTTTGGTTGGGGCTGTTGATGGCGTTGTATATAGCGGTATCTGCACCCTGAAATGGTAGATTAGGCCAACTTGATGTATTATACCCATCTATTCCATAATAATGATCTATAGGATACGAAACATTGGCAGATGAAAAACCGAAGAATTGATTCACTGCGTCTGTGTCAGTATAGTAATAGATAGAGTCAGTTGCATCCCAAAAGTCCCAGTCGTCCTCATTATCATCGTTTTCAAAATTCGAACAAAGCCGCATACCTGCCTTAACTCCTGTTAGATCAGAGCCATAGATATTCTCTATCTTCCACTCTATTACCACCCAAAATGCCCCCGTTTGAGTCCATGCTGTCTGGTGGATACGAAAGTCATCGGGGCTCGTAACCCGCGTTTCCGTGAAGGTACCAGAAATTTTTTGTGTTGTGCCTGTTTCTTCCCACCCGAGCGGAGCGTCCACTCCGTCGATAACCTCAAAATCCCCATCCTCGATTGGCAGACCGGGGAATAAGGCAGCAACATTATTTACTCCATAGTTGTTCTGATAAATAAAAAAGTATTGCCAATAATCATTAAGCGGTATAATATTCTCTATGCCTGTAGATACCCTGGTTTGATGAAACCTTCCTATATCACTGAGCTGCAATGTGATATTACCTGCATTTAGTTCCAGTTGGGGTTCTGCCTCGGCAATATAGGGAATCATACTGGAAAAAACGACAAAAAAGTTTCCTAAAACCAGGTATATTACAATAAGTAATGAAGTCATTCTTTTTGAAGATTCGGATTGCATAAGTTTGCCCCTTAAGAGTACGGTCATACGCCCACTCCTTTAAATGCGAGATTTAGATAACTATGTTTTATCGTATCCATTAATATATATGATTCTTTATTCTTAAGTATTTTATGGAACAGTATGGTAATATTTGGGTAGGAATTCGATCAAATTGGACAATTTGATATTTGAACTTGATGAAAATGTAATTCATTACTGCACAGGGAGCGAATTCCTTTC
>JABAOF010005363.1_pt1 | contig 24056 bp, 19 predicted proteins | sample 7062171 | NCBI WGS metagenome assembly JABAOF01 (sample SAMN14538628, study PRJNA623070) | marine sediment metagenome | biome: marine biome [ENVO:00000428]; feature: marine pelagic biome [ENVO:01000023]; material: deep marine sediment [ENVO:00002113] | place: India: Gulf of Khambhat ...
CTATTAAAAAAACTATAATGGATAATCAGTTAGAGATTAATCAAAAAAAAATACCATCTCAAGAAGAATTGATGGATAGAAATGCAAATTCAAAACTGTATTTGATTGTTCCGTATCGAAATAGAAGAAAACAATTAGAACAATTTATTCCATATATGATAAAGTATCTTAAATTTCATAAAATAGATTATGAAATTATTGTGTCAGAACAAACAGATGATACCAAATTTAATAAAGGCATATTGTACAATCTGGCCATTAAATATGTGCAACATGTGCATAGTATTGACGGAGCCAATGCATATATATGTTTTCATGATGTTGATATAATACCAATAAAGGGCACAAACTATTACAATCCACTTGATAAAGAAATAAATCATCTTTATGGCTACAAAAATTGTTTGGGAGGTGTATTTCTTATTAATTTGAATGATTTTATAAAAGTTAATGGATTTTCCAATCAATACAATGGATGGGGATTCGAGGATAATGACTTCCAACGGAGAGTATTAAGAAATGATAATCTTATAAACCGAGATTTTTTTAGTGAGAGGTATGATGATTACTGTTTTAAAGAATTAGATCATGACAAAAGTGAGCCACTCCGGAAAATGGGACTAGAGCAAACAGACATAAATCATAAAATTTTTGATTCTAATATTGATTTTCACACAGATGGAATTGAACAAATAACCAATTTTGGAGATTGTATTAAATTGTATAAAAACAACCACTATTCTTTATTGGAATCTAATGTTGAAGAAATTCGCAAAAGAATAAATATGCAAAATAAAAATTGATAATTTTAATTTTAGCCATTTATATTTATAAATTATTGTTTATAAAAATGACAACAACATATCTTGTTAATTCTACTGATGATTTCCATAAATATTATCCTATACTAAAAGAAGATGCATGTCGAGGAGATTCTCAAAAAGTTTTTGTTGTTGGAATAGATACAGAATTTATTTGCCAAGATAACTACCCAGAGTCTTTTTTAAAATCTTCAGAATGGGTTGAAGATAATTCTTGCAAAATGGTAGTCTGTGTCCTTCAAATAGCATCTGCTAATGTATGTATGGTTATTAATCTAGTTAAAATGGGTAAATTAATGCCAGATAAATTAAAGAAAATTATTACTTCAGATAGCTGGGTAAAACTAGGAATTGGAGTAGAAAATGATCTTAAAATTCTATCATCTAATTACAATCTGGGATATTGTGGTGGAGCATTAGAATTAAAAAATATTGCTATTATGGCCTTACATCCAAAACCAAATCTTGAATTTCTCTACAATCAATTTGTTGGCGGGCATGTTAAAAAAACAAATAGTGTGCATGATTGGACTACAGATTTTACAGGTGAGCAAATTATGTATGCAGCCCGAGATGCTATCATGTCTTATCAATTGGGAACTAGTATGTTAGAACCAACATTGGATGTTATAAAATCAAAAGTGGAGATTGATACATCTTCAAAGTTGGAAATTATTATTGATAATCAGGAGGTTGATACAAAAAAACCAGAAGTATCAAAAATAAATCATGTTGGAAGACTTCAAGAATATGCACAGAAATTGAAGATACCATTACCGGAATATACTTGCGTAAATTCGACTGAACGAAATCCATCTGAGTTTGAGGTTGTTTGTAAGTTTAGCACTTATAATGATACAATTGGTCATGGTCATAATAAAAAATCAGCAAAAACACATTCGGCAAAACTTATGATGGAACAAATAAAAATGTAATTTTGTCTATTTAATAATTTATTGAATAGACAAAATTAAAAACTAGCGGCGGCGACCACACCCACCACAAAACTTTCCATGAGTATGCTCAAACTCAAAACCACACTGATCACAAAACTTGGCAACACGAGCACCACCTGCACCACCTGCACCACCTGCACGTCGCGTGCCAAATGTGAATGCAACAGCCATGCACTTGCCCTTGTGTCGCTCGCCCCGGAAACTACATGCGGTATTGTCACACATCGGATAGAGCGTACAAACGCCACCATGCCGCTCACCATGATGCTGGCAACTTGTGTCATCACATCTCGGCGTGCGATGCACCCGTGGAACCCCTACAATCATACCACCAGGCGCCATCATCATCATCGGACGCCCAAAACCACCAATCATTGGGTGGCCAAAAACTCCCGGCTGACCCACAATGAATGGTGGTGCCTGGATAACCTGTCGCTTTCCACCCTTCTCGTGAACAACCACGCCCACAGGGAACATTTTAATTGACTTTTCGAATGCAATGAAACGAAAGAATACAATAAGGTCAAACTAGAATGGACCTCACAAATATTTTTTTTTTCAATTTTTTTGATATGAATTTTATGAAGATCAAAAAAATTTATTGATTAAATAGTGTTAACTATTTAATGACAATCAATTTTTTATTAAATTCTCCAATTTTTTCTATTCATGATCCAAAAACATAAAAAAACTATCTAACTTCACTGCCTTTCACCACATGCCTCACAGAATCGTGCCAGGGGGCCAATCTGGGCTGCACATGACTTGCACTGTGTTCCACTCTGCCCACACTCTCCGGAAAGGAAGTGATCTGCTGGCATGTTCTTTCCACCACAAATACCGCAATCACCTCCCTGCAAAAAGAACGCACTTGCAGACACAGCTGCACTGCCACTACTACCTACACCGCCAACACCACCTGCGCCACCAGTTCGCGGACTTGTCGAAAACTTTGGCGGAGGTGGGATCTTCCCTGGATGGCAGATGCCACGGTGTGCAAGGACCCCTCCTCCTTCATACTCACAGTACGGGTTCTTGCAACAATAGGCACCGCTGCAATCCTGTTCCTTTCCAAACCTATGCCGCATAGATCCACAAGCAATGCAGAAAGACTTGCCCTTCTGCAACTTCACGGCCTTTCGAAAAGCAAGTGTGTTTTTGTTTTCCTGATCCTCCGTTCCAGCTCCATGCTTAACCCCGTCGAGTCGATCCCATTCTTGATCGGTGAGGGCAGTATGTCCAGGGTAGATCTTTCCAAAACGGGCCATTTTTGTCAAATTTCTTCACGAACGCTTCTTTTTTGATATTTGCTCAAAAATAATGGATCCAACAAACACTTAGAATTTCAATTTTTTTAATTTTTTATATTTATGAGGGAATGTTAACGAGTGAATAAATAGAAAAAAATCATTGATTGGATAGAGTAATCTATTTAATAACAATCAATTTTTTTAAATATTTTCCCCAAATTTGAATATCTTTAAGCCAGGATTAAGGCAATTAGTTAATTGATTAAATTTACTACCAAATCTAATATATTTCAGTGAAGTTAATGAGGCAAAAGATTCAATAGGTTTGTTAAATTTCATGCCAAAATATAGTTTCTCCAATGATGTCAATGTATTTAAACTATCTACTGGTTGATCAAAAAATCCCCCAAATCTTAAAATTTTAAGATTTGTTAATGTACACAAACTATCTATGGGTTTATTGAAATACAAACCAAATTTTAATATTTCTAAATTTTTTAAGTTACTTAGGCAATCAATAGATTGATTAAACTGCCAACTCAATCTTAGCATTTTAAGACAAGTCAAATTAGACAAACTATCAATTGGTTGATCAAAATCATTCCCCAAATCTAATTCTTGAAGCGATAATAGCCCATAAAATTCATCAATTGATTGATTAAAATCATGGCCAAATTTTAATTCTCGTAATTTGGTCAGTTGATTCAAACTATCTACCGGTTGGTTAAAACAGAAGTCAAAATTAAGTGATTCTAGATTAATTAGTTCTCCTATGCTATTAATTGGTTGATTAAATTTCCCACCAAAGTGGAGTGTTTTTAAAGATTTAGGCTCAGTTAAATTAATAATTGGTTGATTAAAATTGCTACCAAAAATTAGATTTTCAAGTGAATCCAAGCAGATTATTGTGTCAATTGGTTGGTTAAACCTATTACCAAATTTTAATGTTCGTAGTGATTTTAGATATATCATATTGTCAATTGGTTTATTAAAATTATTTCCAAATTCTACTGTAGTTAATGATGTTAGATTTATAATGCTATTAATTGGTTGATTAAAATTATTACCAAATTTAAGATTTTTCAAAGATGACATATTTTTAAAGCAGTCTATTGGCCGATTGAAACTATGATCAAATATTAGAGTCTCTAAGGATGTTATATTACTTAAACTATCAATAGGTTGGTTAAAAATAAATCCAAATTTTAATTCCTTTAATGTTGTGAAAGAAGCTAAACAATCAATTGGTTTGGTGAAGTGCCAACCGAAATGTAATATTTTTAATGATGTTAATTTACTTAAATTATCTATCTTTCTATTAAAACTATATCCTAAATCTAAAGAAGTCAATGATGGCAATTGGCATAAACCATCTATTTCTTGATTAAAGTTCCAACCAAATTTGATAGTTTGCAAATTAGTTAGCTCTTTTAAATCATCTATTGATACATTAAAATTATGCCCAAATGTAATTGTAGTCAAATTAATTAATTTATTTATGCCATGTAGTGAATTATTATCGTAAAATACATTCTTTAATAGTTTTTGATATTTAGGATTTATATTGCCAATATCATCAGAGATTCTAATGGGAAATTTATTGTAGAGAGAGTATCCCAATAATCCACAATATGTTTTGTTGGTAGTTAAAAACTTATAAACATCTTTTGGATCATCCAAAAAATGTGTAATATGATCTATTATTTCTATCGGAAGATTTTGCATATGACTATTAGTATATTATATTAAAATTATTTTTAGAAAGCACTTAAAGAATAAATATTTATATATCTATCGGGCCTGTAGTTCCAATGGCAAGAATGACTGTTTTGCAAACAGAGGGTTTTGGGTTCGAATCCCAACGGGTCCATATTTATGTAGCCTAGGAAAAGTTTAATCTTCCCAGCCATATATTGATATATATGTCTGGACCTTTAGCTCAGAAGTAGAGCACCTGTTTGACTCACAGGAGGTGAAGGGAGCATTACCCTTAAGGTCTATGAATTTAGTTTCCCAACTATATATTTGTATATATAGTTGGATCCTTAGCTCAGAAGTAGAGCATCTGTTTTACACACAGAAGGTGAGCGGAGCATTACCGTTAGGATTCATAATTATCAATGAAAATCATAATGATTATTAGAAAATGATCATTATAAATTAGTGATAACACCACATGCAATTCTAGCTCCGGCATTACCTGTTTTTTTGCTCTCCTCATTTCCGCCAAGGCCAAGATCATCTTCGCCTTCATGGATTATAATGCCTCTATCAATGATACTTGTATAGCCTGTTAGTTTAATTAATGGATCTTCAAATTCAAATGATGCGATGCCATCTCTATTGGCAACTATATTTCCTAAATCGCCAACATGTCTATCATAATTTATTTCATATTTCCCATCTTTATAAATAACTCTACTTCCATGTTCTTTACCAAATGGATTATAATGACCCTTCATACTACTACAACCCTCACTCATATCGCCTGACTCGTGAATATGAAAACCGTGTTTTCCTGATGGTAATCCTGTGATATACCCTTTGATAAGAGTATTTCCATTTGGCATTTCTGTGAAATAAATATTTCCTTTTATATTTCTATATTTGTCACTATATGATTTAATTACTGCATGCGCATTTTTATTTGTATTATCATCAAATACTGAAAAAATAGTAGATATGATAAATGGTGATATTGTAATGAAAGTATAAATTCCAATTGTTTCAAAAAATTGATTATCGAATAAATTCATATAAAATTATATATAAAAAAATTATTAAATAATATGTCATATTCTGACGATTTAAGTAGCTTACTTTCAAGTTCTAGTCCAATAAGTGAGCATATAAATTTTGAGGAAGAGGAAATAGCAGAGAATAATAAATCTCAAGAGATAAATAATTTAAATGAATCAATTGATAGTGGTATTTTTAATGTTAACATAACACTAAATAAGCATGATTTCTTGTGTCCTATTACGATGGAACTATTTAGAGATCCTGTTATAGCACAAGATGGTATAACATACGAACGGGTTGCTATTGAAGAGTGGTTTTCAAAAAGTAAAACAAGCCCAATTACAAGAGAAAAAATATCAATCAAATTATATCCAAATATATTTCTCAGGAATCAGATAAATAAATTAATTTCTGAAAATCCAAATTTAAAATCAAAACAATATGAGACAACAGATATTACAATGCCCTCCATCAAAAGAATTTATAAAACCAAAAGTTACGGAAGAATTCTCAATTATAAAAATTACAATATTGAAGAATTGATAGAAAAAAATAAGAAAACAGTTACTAAGAAGAAATTTGGCTTTATAAAAAAAAATGTAGAAATATGTGAAACATGTGTTTTGAAACAACTTTTACGAAATTGTAAAGATGAACGAATACTAAACTATTTTCTTGATAATGCAATCAATCTTGGCGCTAAAAATTCAAATCATAATAAATTAATACACTTTCTATGTGAGTTCTCCCCTGTTAATATTGTTGTAATGGCTGTAAATAAGGGAGCAGATTTAAAAAGTAAAACTAAAAAAGGACTATATCCTATACATTTCGCTTGTAAAGGATCAAATTTAGAAGTTGTTAAATATCTAATTGAAAATGGTGTTGATTTGGAAGCAGAAGCTAATAATGGATGGAAACCAATTCATTATGCTTGTCGTCATGGTTCTTATTCCCTTATTAAATATGTTATTAATAGTGGGGTCACAGTTGATTATATAAATAATAGAATAGCAAGATTTGTGAAAAGAAATAAACTTCATTTGAATAAACTATTAAATAAAAACAGTAATCTTAATCAAGTTCAAAAAAATGATATTATTAATTACATTGTAGAAACATCAAAAGTATTTAACCATAGCCAGACTATTTAAAAAAATTGATTTATCAAATAAATTATTAATTTATTATTTATATTTGTACTATACAAAATGGATTTATATAATGCAACTACTATTCAAGAATATTTTATTCAATATGCAGTTTGCTTTACATTAATTATTTTTTTAGATAAAATGTTCGCCCCAAAAGCAGCAAGATGGTTCTTTTTACATATCTGGATTAATTTAATTGTTGTGATAACTGGTTTTTCTGATGTATGGTTTTGTTTAAGCAAACCGAATGAATGTTTTACTAATCAATGGCTTAGTACGATTCCTTATGTGATTGGAGTATCGGGACATATTTATCATGTTATTGCCTTCTCTAATGTTAAAACAGATGATTATATTCATCATATTTTGATGGTTCCTATTGCAGGTGGACTGGTCCATGCATTTTTAAGGAATCCTGGAACCAATCTTATCTTGTTTGGTATAACTGGATTACCTGGTGGTTTAGATTATGTCCTCCTAACATTGGCAAAGACAGGTTATATTGATCCCATAATTGAAAAGCGATGTAATGTAATTATACAAGTATGGATGAGAATGCCAATCCTTCTGTTTGGAGTTAGCCTACTATATCCACAAATTATAAATGGAAGTGTTTCCATTTGGGCATCTGCAGCAGGATTGTTAGTAGTTTGGAATGCTATTCACTATATGCATGATACCATTTTTAACTTTTATACAAAACATTATGAAGTTAAATAAATTATTATTTAGTGTAATTATTCATACTTAAAAAAATATGAACTATTACTATAAAATGAATACAGATGCAGAATTTGAAAAGAAACTTATTAATCTAGTTGAGAAGTATGGGAAACGTGAAGATTATATTGAATCAGGTGAAAAGACGGACCAAGAGAATTCTCCTAATTCTCCCACAGAATCCAATGAATCTACTACAAGCACAGAATTGGGCGAAAAATACCATTTTTATTATCAAAAAGTTAAAAATGAGGGATATGCCGTGGCAAAAGAATTAGACATTACAAAAACTGCTAGCAAATTTATATACTATCTTTTTTTTTATAATGATGACATTTCAAATAGTCTAAGGAAAATTATAAAGGATCCCGATTTATACGAAGATCCACCCCACATTGGATCAGATTCTCTTTATTATTGTATTAATGATTTAAGAATAAGATATCAACAAGATGAAAATAAGGATGATAATATAAAAAGGATAATGGATTTTACAGAAGAGTTGTTTAAAGATAAATATTCTAAAATGGAAAAAATGATTGATAATAATGTTATTGATTTCCCTTCTTTATGGTATTATCTAGATAAAATTGACACTTATTATGTTGTTAAAAAAGTAGATGAAGATGTTTGTATCAAATATAAATATTTTAGTTATAGATCTGATCAAAAAAATTCATCATTGGTTTTAACAGGGAAAATTATAAAGCCAAAAAATGGCATTTTGAATTTATGTGATTATGAATACACCATTAAAAAATTTACAGGGACTAAAAAATTGGACACCCTAAAAATAAGATTAATTAATGAAGAGGATAAATTTAAAGAGCATGGAGAAAAGATTTTAGATTGGCATAAAAAAATAAAACATATGAAACTCGAAGGAAAGTTTTATACACTTAGTGGCGAAAATACTCTTTGTATGGAAAAAAATGAGAGGGTTATTGTTGACTGTGAGGGAATGGATAAATATTCAAATTCACCATTTGATTATACAGTCGATAAACAGATCGATGAGGAAAGCATATCTGATATGGATAAATTAATAATCTTTCCATTTATAAGTGCCTACAATTTAGGAATAACAAAGAGATGGGGATGTGTACATATTAATTATTTGAAAGAGATAGATTATCATAAAGATGCTTTTAATTCTCTTGTCCTTGAAGATACAAAAAAAAATATAATAAAAACACTAATTTCTCAGAAGAGTAAGCAAAGCCAATATAATGATTTCATTGGTGGAAAAGGTGAAGGATTAGTTTTCTTACTTTATGGCCAACCAGGAACTGGAAAAACATTAACAGTAGAAGCAACTTGTGAGTATTTGGGGAAACCATTATATTCTCTTAGTGTTGGTGATTTGGGCACTGATCCAGAAACAATGGAAAATATTATGAATATAATTCTTGCTTATGTTAGACGTTGGAATGCTGTAATTATGATTGATGAGTGTGATATATTTTTAGAACAGCGACAGAGTGATATGATCACTAGGAATGCAATGGTTGGAGTATTTCTTAAATTTTTAGAATACCATGATGGTATTATTTTTTTAACGACAAATAGACTAACTACACTAGATCCAGCAGTGAAAAGTAGAATAAATTTAACACTATCGTACAAAGTCTTAAGTGAGAAAAAAAGGAAGCAAATATGGATTGCACTTCTTAACAAATGGAATGTTCAAATTGACGAAAGTTATATAAATAAATTAAGTAGATATGATTCTAATGGACGAGAAATAAGAAATTATATTAAATTGGCATTTTCTATTTTAGATGAAAGGGGAATGGAAAGAGATGGAAAATCAATTATTAAAGTATTGGAAGAATGTTTCGCATTAACAGACGAATTTAATAGTTGTATGAAAGCTATGTATACATGAAAAGTATTTAGTATTTAATCAATCCAGCAAGTTGTTTTCTCTTTGTTGACCATTTTTTATAATCCGGTATATTCTTCTTTCGTTTTACGTATGGTGTTACTTTTCCATATGTTTGTGGATATCCAAATAATTTAACATGATTACTACTCCAATGAGATGTCAATCTTCCCTCTTTGATAGCTTTAATTTTTTTTTCGATATCTTTTTTAGTCGCCCTCAAAGCAGGAGTCATAGCAACATATATAACATACCTGAATCTCTCTTCATCTCTTTTCTTTTGACTAGGATATCCAGAATGAAAACACCTAGAGTCGAATAGAATAAGGGATCCTTTTGGTGCATTAACTTTAACAAACTTAACTTTTCTCTTTTCTAAATATGCTAAATCATCTTTAGTTATCATATACCAATTCCCTTTTGGTTGTTTTTTGTTGTTTTTAAATAGATCATTATGCATTAAATGTGTTTTTTCTCCGATGAACAAGCTTCCGTCTAAATCATCACAGTCTTCAAAAGTTGCAATGCCTTGGATACTATATTCACTACTCTGATATACATCTTTTAGTTTGATATTTTTAATAATGTCTTGGTCAGTATGAATCCACGATGTTGTAGGTGCTTGGACGTATTTTGTCTCTGGTGGTCTTCCGATCATTGCTCCATCAAATGATGTTAACAATTTATTAGTATTGAATATTTTTTCAAATACTTTAATAACATTTTTATGTTCCCTTATTTTCCACATAAATTCCTCGTGACCAAGCGTATGTTGTATCATTCCTTGTTTTGTTGAAATAGGCCAATTCTTATTTGACCATGTTTTTTTATTATTCTTTTTAATGCCCGTATCTAATCCCTCTAACCATTTCCAGATACTATCAATAGTATTTTTGCACTCTTTGTTTGTAAATACTCCTTCTACAACACAATATCCGTATTTCTGTAAATTAGTTTTAGGATCTTCTCCAATTTTAATATGGGCTACTCCTGTATCTTTTTTATGCAATGGACGATTAAATTTTTCTTTTGGCATTATTTAATTATGGGTTTATATATCCTTAAGTATATTTGTTTATATGGCATTGTTGATTTGAATAAAAAAATAAAATCTAATTGCAATTAAATAGATCTAATTGCAATTAAATAGATCTAATTGTAATTAAATAATTTTAATTGTAATAATCAAAGGGATTGAAGCCTGGATAATCTGGAGAAAAATCTTCTGGAGGAGTATATTTTGGGGGAGGTGATGATGGTATTATCGAAACAGGCTCACCATTAATTAACTTTCCAAATTTATCTGCTAAAGGATGATTGCAAATGAATGATACTGTTTCTGCATCTAATTCTTTTTCAATTCCTGGATTGACTAATATTGCCATTAAATTGAAATACTTATCTTTATAAATTGAGTATTTGAATGCATCTTTATCATAATATGTTGCCATTAAACATACCTCAACACTTTTGTGTTTATCAGATAGATAATTTATAGCGTAGTATCGATCTTTAAGTGCTAGTGCTATTTCTTCAGTTGTAGGATCANNNTAGTCTCATCTGTTTTGTTGGATTTCTAATATGTTCGAAAATATTAGGATTCTTTTCAAGAACAAATTCACAAAGTTCTTCAGTTTGATCTTCAATAAACTTTATTGCATATGCTGATTTTTCAATTGCTGTTCGATGCATTTTATTATCTTTAAAATCTTTTCTAACATATTGAATAGCCAATCCATTCTGACTGACTGCCTCATAACATATTTCATAAGTCTGAATATTATCTGGGATATGTTCGAGTGCACAACCCCATTTTTTCACTGCAACTAATGCTATCTCTTCTGTAATATCTTCTTTTGGGATATCTTTAATTCCAAAGGGATTTTTCTGGCATATTGTTAAATATATCTTGGGAGTTCTGATCTTACAATGTTTGAAAGCCTCAAATGATTTTTGGCATGCTAAATGACATAAATTTTCAGTTTGTACTGCTACATATTTTATTGAATATGGATTATTATTTATGGCTACTATACATATATTTTCAGTTTGATCCTCTGGTTCTATATTTTTTAGTAAAAGACCATTTTTATAAACATATGTCATAAATACCTCTTCAGTTGGTCTGGTAATATATTCAATCATTGATGGCATTTCACTAATAACTTTCAGGCACATATCTTCTGTTTGATATTTAGGATCGACAAATTCAAATGCCCATTTATCATTATCAACTGCCATATCGCAAATCTCTTGCGTCTGATCTTTACCATCAATGAATTCTAAATTCATACTATCTATTTTGATTGCTTCAATTATCATTTTATCAGTTTTAAATTTACAATATTCGAATGCTTTTTTATTTAGACTAAAAGCCATTTCGCAAATCTCTGGAGTCTGGTCTTTAATAAATTTTATTGCTTTCCAATTATTCTTCAAGGCAATCTCGCACATCTCAGTAGTTGGATTTTCCATGTGTCTTATTAATGTGCCATCCTTTTTTAGTATCTCTAACTTTACATCATAATCTGGATTTTCTACAAATTCTATAGCTTTAATACAATTTCTAATAGCCTTATTACATAATTCAGGAGTTTTTTCTTTTACATATTGCAAAAGAGCACCATCTTTTGAAATACAATATGAACACATTTCTTCGTCTTGATATTTAGCAAATTTAATAGCTTTATAAGATCTGTGAACTGCTATTTTACATATATCTTCTGTTTGATTCAGCACAAATTCAAGTAACATACCATTTTGACTAACAGCATATCTTGCCATATCATCAGTTTGGTATTCTAAATATGGAAACGCTCTAAAATTTTTCTCGAAAGCAAATTTACATATATCTGGTGTTTGTTCTTTTACAAATTTAATAGCATTATAATTCTGTTTTACTGCCTCAATACAGATTTTCTCTGTCTGTTCTTTTACCAAATCAAGCATCATACCTTCTCTAGTCACAATATCAATACACATTTCTTCGTCTTGAAATTCAGTGTATTTAAACGATCTAAAGTTTTGTTTTATAGCGGTTTTGCATATATTTAAATTTTGGTTTTTAATATATTCTAATACTAATCCATTTATAGATACTGCTAACATACGTAATGATTCTTTTGGATTTTCCAAATGTTTAATAAGTGTTGGTCTCAATTTGATAATTTCTTCATAATCATTATCAAGCAAATATCTCATATATTTTAAAAATGAGTCATTCGTTCTGAGAGCTCTTTTGCAAAATTCACTATCCTTCCATATTTCTAAATCGCCAATACATTTTCTCTCCTTTAAAACTATGGCATCTGTATTATAACTATTACTATCAATATAAACTTGAGCAGTATTAGGAATTTCTATTTCCCAGAAATATCTTGGCCTATCCCATTTTGAGAGATATTCAAGAAAATTTGCTTCATCAATAAAAGATAAACCTCCGTAAGCGTATGCATTACTAATATTTATTTTCTTTTCATTCAAACCTTCTTTGAATTCTATATTATTCCAAACATTGTATTCATCTGTAATGACTATAAGATGATTTCCACTAAAAAATTCTTTGAATATTTCTCCACTTAATGCAGTCCCAACTAAATCTTTATTCATAGGGCATAAATTGATAAATAATAATGGAAATTGATAATACAATTATAAATTCAAATTTTTAGTTAAATTAATAAAATTTGAATTTATTTAAGCATTAATATATTTATTTAATTAAAATAAACATATTTAAATGGCACAGATTTTTGAATTCATAGAATCCTACAATAATTTTGCCCTAAAAGTAGATACAGATCCAGACTCTAGTTTAGTGACATTTGAAGACAAAGTGACTGGAAAATTTTGCTTAAAATTAACTATTGATAAAAAGAAATTAATCATTGAGCCGAATGATGTATTGAATGCAAATGATATGCAACTGGCAGGTATTATAAATGAAAAAGGAAAATTTAACAAGATTAGTAAAATTCTGGATCTAATGGAATTTATAAAAGATAAAATTTCTAATGTTACAAATTACTGCATTGGATGTTACAAGAAAATGGAATTTCAAAGTGCTGCTTATATAACATGTGGTGATGAACAGTGTAATATTAAATATGAAGAAATGAGAATAGGTAACCCAGTTACAGATATGGTTAAAGATGATCCAGATCTCGTCCGTTTCCTTTTTGATTCTGCAAAAGATGCTATAACATGTGATAGAAAACAATTCATATTTGATCCATTCCCCACTTACTTTTTAAAACATAAAATAAAAATTAAAAAGCAAAGGGGAAAGATGGATGCTCTTTCTGGAGATGATCATAATGATCTCAAAGATTACGCAAAAGTAACTAAGGTTGCAAATAAAGTTAAAATTAATAAATTTTTAGAAGCAGCAGATATTAGTTTGGATGATCAAGAATTAATAAAAGAAGTTGGAGATGATGTTTATGCGCTTATGAGATTTATTATTTTGTCGTGTAAGGTGCAACTAGTTCCTGATAAATTAATGAGAAATGCAAATAGTGATAAGGTTATGCTAGATTCAAATGGAAAGGTAATAAAAGAGGGTGCACTAAATTGTAAGGCTTATAAAGTTATTCATCCACATTACAAAAATGAAGAATTTACAAAATTAAAAGGAGAAAATGGAAAATCACATTTCCTTTTCCATGGAAGTCGTTGGCAAAATTGGTATTCTATTCTACGAAATGGATTAAAAAATTGTTCACATACTAAACTTATGACGGCTGGTGCGGCTTATGGAAATGGTATATATTTATCTGATAATTCAGGCCTATCGTACACATATGGGAGTAGTGGCTCTAGATCTGTTATAGGAGTTTTTGAAGTTATTGGTGAAAAGGATAGATATAAGAAAAATGCAAGTGTTTATGTTTGTCCTGACGAGACACAGTTGATCCAGAGATATCTTCTTATTATACCAAGCAAAGGATACAGTAATGCTGTTGCTGATCTTGATAAGATTTTTAATAATGACATTTACAATGAAAAAGTAAAAACGAGGACAAGAGTCATTAAAAAGGGAATAAAGAAACTATTAAAAGAGTATAAAGCAATAATAAAACAAGATTCAGAAAAATTAGGTTTTAGAGCAGAACTTGATCCAAATAATTCTTACATATGGAATATTTATATTTTTGGTTATGATAAAGAATCGCCCATAGGAAAAGATATGAAAAATCTTGGTATCAAAGAAATAGAGATGGAAGTTAGGTTTCCTGATAATTATCCTTTCTCACCACCATTTATTCGAGTTGTAAAACCAAGATTTAAATACCAAACTGGTCATGTAACTAGCGCTGGAGCATTATGTATGCAGGTTTTGACAGATAAATTTTGGTCACCAGCCTGTTCTATTGAATCACTAATTATTACTATAAAATCAGAAATATTGGAAGGAGAGGGTCGGCTTGATTATAATAAATACAATATTCCGTATACATTAAGTGAAGCTAAATCGTCGTTCGTGCGCGTGGCAATGGGTCACCAATGGATGTAAGGCGCCCAATTCAGGCTTATTTTATGCATTAAAAATTAAGTTTATTAATTTTTGGAATTCATTATTGGAATCAATTCTATCGATTGATTTAATAAACAATAATTTTTTTATAAATTATAAAATATATTAATGGATTTTTTAACTCTCTTTTGGAAATTTGATGCAAATAATAGTACTAAAATGTTTGTATTTATTCTATTTGTAATTTGTCTCCTTTGTATAATTTGTAAGCCAAAATCAAAAAATAAAAAAGAGAATTTTAATAATAATATGCAGTATGGTGGCCAAAAAATGCCAACCACTGCACCAGCCACTGCTCCAACTAAATGCGAAATCGATTTTAAAGTATGTCAAGAGAATCAAAAACGTGGCAATAAAAATGATATGTGTTTTAGATGTATGCCAAATGGGGATTATCCACCACAAATATACCATCCAAATGCTGGATGGGTTAAAATAGATCCAAAATCTGGAAAATTTGTTGCACAAGCATAAATTATTCTACTTCTATTTCATCCTTATTTTTCTCATCATCAATTTCTACTTTTGGGCTCCAAAGCATAGAAATTGCTGATGCAAATCTATTTAGTGCACTACTTATTGTTTTTTCCTTACTGTGGTAGTGGCAAAAATCTTTAATTTTCATAGTTATTTGGTTGTGTTCTAAATTTTTAACAAAGTATAATTGCGCATCTAATTCATTCTCTCCTGGCATAAATCTTTTCACTATCTGTTTTTTAATTTCATTTTCAGTAATATTCATCTCTGAAATTTTTGGAATTAGAAGAACAATATCCATAAATAGATTTATATTCCTTCTCATACAATTAAATATCTTAGTACAAATATCTTTAAAATACACATAATTCTCACTTTGAAAACCACCAATTGCTTCTACAATCTCTGGTGTTATTCTTATGCTTGGATTCCAAAAAATTGGATCTTTTCCTAATACATATCCATAATCAACGTGAAACAATCGTCCATCTTTAGTGACCATAATATTATCAAGATGTCTATCTCCAACACCTAAAAGATATGTTAAAACACAGTATGCAGCAGTACTCTTAATAAATTTATCACGAAGATCTTTTATTTTTAGATCACCATTTTTTTCCATTATGTAGTTGAGTATGTTTGAATTGATTTTTTCTTTTATGAAATAGAGTGTATCAGCATCATCAACAATTTCAATCAAACCAGTTGTATCTCCAATTGGGAATATATTATAGTCAACAATATAAAGATCTATTCCTTCTTCTTCTTTAACAAGAATCTCCATTAAATTGATTAGATCTAGTATGATTTGATCTTTTCTCACATCCTCTTTTTTATACATCATTCTTATTACACTTCCATCTACAGTTTCGCACGGCAGTATCATTGGTCTGCTAATGCTATTTTTAATTTGAATTTTATTTAGCAATAATCTTCTAATTTTTTTGGATGGTTTAAGGGGGATTGTGATTGGACTTTTAAGATCGTATTTGTCTTTTATGTCATCATATTTTTTCTTATCTTCAAAAATATCATTTGCTATATTTTCTACAATTTTGACAAATGATGCTTGCTGTAATAGTTTCACAAACTTTTGTTCATACTGTTTATTTGAAAAGACTTTCTTTAATTTTCCAATCATGTTTTTGTAGGATCTATCTTTTTGATTTCCTTTAGAATACAGGTTTATCTCCCAATGTAGACTACTGAGAAGCTCAAAATTATTAATGCATCTATTTATTAACCAGTCACACATTAAACCATCATCATATCTAATATTGTAAGCCATAAATGGGATATAGCATTTAAATTCTCTATCACTACAAACCATATGTTTTAATGCTATTCTTTTGAGTAAATCTGTATTTTTAAACTTCCTAAAACAGTAGCTTAACAAATCGATAGAATCAGTTGAAGACAGTGTATTTTTACAATTTCTAGTACACATTAAACTTCTACATTTTACAGCTCTGACTCTACTGATAATTTCGGCTACTTTGCCTATCTCTTCTTCAGTCTTACAAACTTTAAGAAGAGCAACTAGATATTTACTGTGCCCAACCAAGTATTGACTATTAAGAAATAACAATTTTCTTTCCTGTTCATTAAAATCATCTGTTGGAAGTTTGTACTGAATTTCTCTAAAAATAGATAAACAGTAGTTGGAAGCACTATGCCACAATCTACAAACTTGTCCAATCTTTTTTAGTTGTCTTACATCTAAATTAATTATATTAAAAACATCGATAAGCTTTTTAACTGACACAATTGTTTCAATTAAGTCGTTGCAAGTGATACAAACCCTGTGCTTCTTGTCTTGCTTTGATACTATATATGAAGCAATGTATTCATTCCAAGTGCCTTTTTTAGAATCATCCGAAAGCATATTTTCAGGCATCATTTGCCAATAATTACTACAATCATAACAAAATATTTTCCCACAGTGCCTACAATGGTGTCTCCTGAGTATTAGTGAAAAGTTTCGTTGGCAATTGTAACAACTCGTCACAGAATTATCATCTACCCAGGAATGATTTCTTCTTGGTAAGGCGTGTGTTAAGGGTGGGATTTTTTTATCCTTTAATTTATTTTCAAGGTAAATCGAATAAGAAACATCTTCTGTTTTATTAGCTAACTCCATCTTTCTATATTATTATACGGATATATTTTAAATCTTTTTTAATCATTGCCACTTATCTTTTTATAAAATTATAAAATTTAATAAATAAATATCTTTTTTATTTATATATAAATAATGTCAAATACTGAAACTGAAATGCCAGTGGCAAAACCTTCAAAAATCGAAATTGATATTCATAAATTAGAAAAAACATTTGGTGAGAAATTATTATTTTCTATAATCACAACCATTCTTTTTGCTTTAGTATCATTTCCATGGACTGCATTATATCCAACAGGATGTATGACAGATGCGACTCATTTAGCCGCAACTATAATTTTTGCAATTTTATTGTCTATCGTCTATCTTTTATTGAATTGTTATGTCTCACATTATAAAACCAAAATGACTACTCATCTAAAATATGCTTTCTTAATGGCTTGTGTTTATTTCTTGGTCACTAGTAATACTATGTATAAGCTTGTTGCAGGAAGTTTAGGAGAAGAGTTTGGACGAACTGATGCAGAAGGCAACTTCTGCCCAACATTCTATGGTGTTGCTATTCATGGGTTAATATTCTTCTTTATCAAATTTTTGCTAATGCATGTGTAAATTTCATTATGTTTTTTAAACATAATGAATTTAGATAATTATAACATATAAATAAAATTTATATGTTATAACATGTAAATAAAATTTATGCTTTCATAATTGAATGCCTAAATCAATATCAGACGAACTTAAAGTTTCCATTCCCAATTCAATTAAATATTTATAACATTTCCGTGCCTTTTCCTTATTAAATCCAAGAGTTGCATCTTCTATCAAATATGTTTTATATCTAAATTTGATGGCATCCAATAGTGTAGAGTATACACAATATTCGGCCAATAATCCACATACATATATATTTTTGATACTGTTATCTTGTAAAATAATATCAAGGTTTGTTTTATTGTCATCTATTTTTGAATTATAAAAAGCAGAATAGGAATAATAATTTGGATTTTTATTTTTATGAATAATATAGTCATTATTATCATCTACAACTAATCCTAGATGTAATTTTGCACCCTCTGTATCTTGCATACAATAATATGGAAAATTACCTCCATTCTCTTTAAATATACAGTTTCCTTTATGGTGTAGATTTTTAGTATAAATTACTATATTAAAATGGGACTTTAATCTGTTAATGATTGGTATAATATTTAAAAAATTAGGTATTTCAAAAGACCCACCACTACAATAATCATTTTGCACATCTACAACCAATAGCGCGCTCTTGCCTAAGCCATCCATTTTATTTTTATTCTATAAAAATATTTTAATTTAATATAATTTTTCAATTATTTTGAATATTAAATTAAAATTTAAAAAAATTATATATAACTAATAATATAATAATATGGATCAGATCCTCAGTAAAAACAAAACTGTTATAGTAAGAAGCTCAGAAAGCAACCCACACTATCAAGAATTGAAGAAAGTTATTCAATCAAATCAAAGCCTACAAGAGAAACTCAAGAGTCAAAATGTAGATCTTGTTCAAGATCTATCAGACAAAAATAATGGATTTTCTCTTTATCTATATGGCCAAAATGGTGCTTTGTATATGAATGAGAGTGCATTTGATAACTCTACATTCGACAGAGTCTTCAGTGTTGTTGATAACATGACTCAAAAACCATCCCAATCAGGTGGTGGTTCTGGACAAACTGACTATAAACAAAAATACTTCAAATATAAGCACAAATACGAAGATCTAAGAAAAGTTATTTCAAGCTTCCAAGCTTATGGTGGTGGTGTCCCTGAATTCGACGAATAAAATGTTATTGTGATATATTAAGAAGTTCTTTTATTGTAAGGCCTTCGTTTGGATCTAATTTTGAAAGATCCACACTAAGTCCAATATTTTTTGAAACAGTTGCAACATCATTGCATGTTAGTCTTTCCAAAGAGTAGCATTTATCAAAAAATGTCATTAAGATTTGTTTTAATTTATCATTATTACAAGTAACTATTATCATCAATTTATTATTTGGATCATCAGATGGAGTCTTTAGAATTGTAGCCAAAGTCTGATATAATTTATTTGAAAAAGATATATTGTAACCAAGATCCGCATAATTTATTAATACTTCAATATCGTCAAGAATTATCAAACTTGTATCTGAAATATATGCATCCATTAAAGTATCTGTTATAAAAGCTGATTTTTCATATTCATTCATTCTGATAACATCGATTGGTCTGATCATTTTTGTATGTACTATTTTTGAATCAGTAGCAATTTTAGTCACAAGAGTTGATTTTCCTGATCCAGATTCCCCATTAATTAAAATAGTTTTAAAACGTTGCATGTTAGTTAACATATTTATTATATCTTTGTATACTAATTTGTGACTATTTGTTTGAAATGTAAAATTAGTGGGGAGTAAGTTTTCCAAATCAGAACAATTACTGCCAAAAGCTGGTTTTATTTCTTGAAGAGCTTTGTCCAAATGATTCATAGTAACAACAATATCAATTTCATCAATATCAGTTTTGTCTGTCCTTAGCAATTCATGTATAGCATATGAACTTGCATTTTTAACAACACTTTCAATTTCAGCACCACTAAAATTTTCAGTTTTTGATGCCAAATAGTTAAAATCAATATCTCCCATCATATGATTGTTTCTCATCCTTTCAGTATGAATTCTGAATATTTGCATTCTTCCTTTATAATCAGGTAATCCTATTTTGACAAGAATCTCTATTCTTCCTGGTCTTATTAATGCATTATCAATCAAATCTATCCTATTTGTCATAGCTATAACAAATATATTTTCTAAAGCATTCACTCCATCCAATATTGTAAGGAGCTGGTTAACAAGAGAATCTGTTACTCCAGATTGTGTTCCACTGCGTCCCCTCTTTTTGCATATTGCATCTATTTCATCAAAAATAAAAATATGAAGTTGAGATTTATCTTGTTTTGCTTTATTAAAAATATTTCTTAAATTCTCTTCGCTTTGGCCGACATATTTATTTAAAATTTCAGGCCCATTGATGATAGTTGGTTCATTATTTGTTAACAATTTGCCAATATTCCTAGCTATTAATGTCTTTCCCGTTCCTGGTGGACCATGGAGCATTATACCCTTCACATGTTTAATGCCAAGCTTATCTACAATTTTTTGTTTTATACCTCTCGAACTCAAGGCTCTTCTGAAAATTCCAATTAATTCTTTGTTTAACCCACCAATACCAATTTTTTCAAAATCAAAATCTTCTCTAAATAATTCCCTGCTTAGAAGAGAAGAATCAACTATATTTAAATTTATTTCTTCAGTATATAAGTCTAATTCAGTTGATGCATCTACAAATCCTTCGCCATGTGATACTATTTGACCAACCAGTAAAAATTTATTATAATCAAATATTAGTTTTTGATTTGGGAAAAAATAGTGCTTCTTGAATCTCTGTGTTAAGTATTCTTTAAAATCATCTTTATGGATTGATAAAATATTTTCCTGTTTTTTACGGAAAGATAGTTTTATTGTTATTGAATTTACTATGACATCTTTTATTTGGTATGGTCTTACTAATAAATTACTATCTAGTGTTAAATTATGATGAATTCTTTGGATAAACCCAACTCCTATTTTTCCTTTTTCTACATTTCCAAAAATTGATCGATAAACTACGCCATCTATAGTAAGAAATAATTCCGATTGTTCCTTGAGGTGAGAAGAATTATGAATTAGTACATTCTCAAGGGCAAAACAATTATCTGTTAAATTACATACCTTAAATGTATATGATTTATCCATTTTTGATTATATTTATTAATTATAATAAATTATTTAAATTAATAATTTTCAACTATTTATAAAAAAATCAAGTACATCTATCAATTACTTGTTGTTTTAATTCAGTGGTTGATATACCATTTTCTCGAGGAAGTACTTCAACCATACCCAATCTCCTTGGCGATTCATAGTATTCATCTGTTGGACTATCGTATTCTGATGATATTACAACTACGCTTATATTATGCTTTTTCAAAAAATTATCTCCATCATCTCCATTTAGATATATGGGAGATTGTATCACCTCATCTACAAATGGAAATTGTTCAATTGCATCACATCTTTGCTTGAATGTCATTGCTGGATATTTAATTTTTCCAGTTTTGTATTTAAGAACATCTTCTTCAGTTAATACACCAACAATAAGATAACTACCTCGTTTGGCAGCTTCGCGGCACAATCTTTGATGTGCTTTATGGAAAAGATCAAAAACACCATTTATAAATACCACACGTCTTGTTCCAAAAAGTGGCATCCTTAAAAAGAGTGAAAGCTCCGATAGTACAGCGAAATAGTAGAAGGCACATGCTGCAAAGCATATGAAATTGTCAAATAAAGACGCCATGAGAAGTATTGGTACAAGTGGATGGAGTTGTCTACTCGCCATTTTGGCAACAATCATATCTCCTGTCAGAATAGACATTACAATTCCATGGGCTATTACAGTGTATATATTCATCTGGTTTGTCATCAATCCTAGATAAATAAGAAATGATGGAATTGTTCTTGACAAGAGAGCTATAAATAGTCCCTTCTTGCTTGTTTGATGTTTTTTGTCCAACATATAAATATACATCAAAAGACATGCAAAGACCACATAGTATACTACTCTTATGTATGTAGTTGCCGTCTCAATAGATATATTAGATCTTACAAATTCTTTCATTGGTTCTAGAAAAGTTGTAGCTGATGCTAATAAAACTCCCATATAAAACATAAGAAATTCTCCTGGGCCGGTTAATAGTCCAAATTCGACAGTTCTATGTTTAAATGCTCTAATGTGCGAATGAAGAAATACAAGTTGACATGTTTGGACAAGATACCATTGTACTGTTGGATCTTTAATTTCTACTACAAGACACAAACCAATAATTAGAAATGGAACGCTAACATTATCACATGAATGATCGAAGAGCTCACCAAGTGGAGATGAATTTTTTGTTCTTCTAGCATGTTTTCCATCAATTGCATCGAGGGTCATGTATGTAAATACCAGAACAAAACCCAAAAAAGAAATTAGTCTTGGATAAACTTCAAAATAGTTTACAACTAAATTGAAGTAGTATAGAATGCAAAGGAGTCCTGCAAAACTTAGAATATTTGGGGCAACTATATTTGGAACCCATGATACAACATAGTTCCAGAATGGAGTAAATATCTTTGTTGAGATGGAATTATCAACAACCGTATATTTCCATTTTGCAAGTTTGTGTTTTTCGGTTTTGGTGAGAAAGATATCGTTCATGTTTATTGCATTATTAATTTATTAATTCAATAGACTAATAATAAATAAATATCAAATTTTTTAAGAATCATAGCATCTTGTTGTTTGGATATATGTGGCTATTATAAGTTTTTATTTTTAAAGTAATAGTATAGATGAATATAAAAAGAATAAATGTTGGGGGAACAATAATTCCAACTATACCATTCATATGGTACCGAGAGGAACATATTTATTGTCCGGTTGAATGTGCTATAAATGTTAGTAGGGATTTGATGAAAAATATTGTAAGTTACTATTGTAAGTATGATAATATTAAATTGCCTATGGGTGATTATTTTGTAATAGTACAAAGAAATGTATTAAAAAACGTTAATTTATATATTTCATACCATGGTTATGCATACGGTAAAGAACAGAAAAATTTAATAATACCTATAAATTTCAATAGATGTTATACATTTATTTCAAATAATTATAAAACATCTATTGGCGGAGATCTAAAATTTATACCCGGCACAAATAGTTTGAAAGAAAATGAATTTGTCCAAGGAAGTGTTCATATACATGATCATTCATTCTCTCCACCTGGACATTTTCATTTTAGAATTGATGAAAATTCTGATTTTATATGTATGCTATCAATGGGCATTTGCAAAGAAATACAATGCACTTGTGTTTGTTTATTTATTATAATAAATGATTTTGATAGTTCTTGCAAAAATGTTGATGATATAATAAATAAAATTTTAAATTTTTAATATTTGCTGAAAAATGTTTATTTTTCGTCAAATAATTATTTACACGAATATGTCCTCTCCTCCATATTTCGCATCAAACTTCTTCTCCCAATCGGTCTCCTTCTCCTCAGGGGTCCAATATGGATCAGCATACTCATGGTACCCATGACCACAGTACTCATGTGGCTGGCCCTTCTCGTCATGGTAGACATGTACTTCATAAACGGCATCATAGTAGATGTCGGCATCATAGTAGATGCCGGTCTCATCCCACTCGGGCTCTGGCTTCGGCTCAGGCTCAGGCTTCTGTTCTGGCTTCTGTTCCGGCTTCTGTTCCGGCTTCTGTTCCGGCTTC
>JABAOF010007409.1_pt1 | contig 24051 bp, 19 predicted proteins | sample 7062171 | NCBI WGS metagenome assembly JABAOF01 (sample SAMN14538628, study PRJNA623070) | marine sediment metagenome | biome: marine biome [ENVO:00000428]; feature: marine pelagic biome [ENVO:01000023]; material: deep marine sediment [ENVO:00002113] | place: India: Gulf of Khambhat ...
CAATGGACGTTTCATTCCAGGGTTTGATGAATCAAACCCCTACTCACCTTACTCACCTCACTCAACTTACTCACCTATTTTCATGGTAGGCAAATGAAGTGCTTTGAAAAAAAAATAGTAAAATCCACTGTTTTATGGTAAAATGGCAAATCTATAAAAAAAACACGAATTTCGTATAACCTGTGATCAAAGTATGTTTTGGAGGAATGTATATGAAAGCAATCATTCAAACCGGGTATGGCTCACCGGATTTTTTTGAACTCAGAGAAATCAACAAGCCGGTGGTTAAGGATGACGAGGTGCTGGTACGGGTTCAGGCGGCTGCCCTGCATGCGGGTGATGTTTTTTTTATGAGAGGGGTACCCTACATGGTGCGCTTAAATGCCGGGTTTCCCAAACCAAAGAACTATATCCCGGGATTCGATGCGGCAGGGCAGGTTGAGGCAGTGGGCAAAAAGGTAACGCTGTTTAAACCGGGTGATGTGGTGTTTGGTGCAGGCAGAAGCACCTGTGCCCAGTATGTGTGTGTTAAGGAAAAAACCCTTTTGCCCAGGCCCGTCAACCTGACTCTTGAGCAGGCTGCGGCCGTACCTACCTCCGCACTCGCTGCCCTCTGCGGTCTTCGCGATGCGGGAAAGGTACAGCCAGGGCAGAAAGTCTTGATCAATGGTGCGTCGGGAGGTGTGGGTACGTTTGCCGTGCAGATTGCCAAGGCGTTCGGAGCGGAAGTGACCGGCGTGTGCAGCACGAGGAATGTGGACATGGTCCGATCGATCGGCGCAGACCATGTCATTGATTACACCCAGGAGGACTTCACGCAAAGCGGACAGCACTATGATCTCATCCTCGATCAGGTGGCGAACCATTCGCTTTCAGACTGCAGACGCGTGCTCACCCCCCACGGGACTCACATACCCAACAGCGGCCACAGCGGCCTGGGTTACATTCTCAAGGCGTTCGTGGCGTCAGTGTTTGTGCGCCAGCAGGGACGCCCGTATATTGCCATTCCGAAGAATGAAGACCTGGTTGTTCTGAAGGAGCTCATTGAATCCGGCAAGGTCACACCGGTCATCGACAGAACGTACCCGCTGAGCGAGACCCCTGAGGCCTTCCGGTATCTGGACGAAGGACACGCCCAGGGAAAAGTCGTCATAACTGTGGAGCATAATAACAAAACCTAACAAATAGGAGAAATACTTATGAAAGCGATTGTATATGAAAGATATGGGTCTCCCGATGTTCTTGAATTAAAAGAGGTAGAAAAACCTGCTCCCAAGGACAAAGAAATATTAATAAAGAACCATGCCACAACAGTGAATTACGGGGATATTGTCGCCCGGAATTTTAAAAACATCCCTTTACGCGAGTTCCACATGCCTCTCCCCCTCGTCTTCCCCTCAAAAATATTTTTCGGGATGAGAAAACCAAGAATTAAAATATTGGGCAGTGTGTTTGCCGGGGAGATAGAAGCCGTAGGCAAAGATGTTAAGCGGTTCAAGAAAGGAGATCAGGTCTATGGATATCTCGGTCAGAACATGGGAGCTTATGCCCAGTATCTATGTGTGCCTGAAAAAGGGATAGTGGCAATAAAACCCGCCAATACAACCTATGAGGAAGCTGTGGTCCATCCTTATGGGGCCGTAATGGCCGGGAGCTTGCTTAGAAAAGTAAATATCCAGCCAGGACAAAAGGTTTTGGTCAATGGAGCCAGTGGAGGGATAGGTTCAGCGGCGGTACAGCTTGCCAAATCTCACTATGGGGCGGAAGTTACCGGGGTATGCGGTACCCCGAGATTGGAATTTGTGAGATCTCTGGGAGCGGATAAGGTCATCGATTACACCCAGGAGGATTTTACCACACAGGGTGAGACCTATGACCTTGTTTTTGACATACTGGGCAAGAGTTCCTTTTCAAAAGTTAAAATCTGCCTGAAGCCAAAGGGGCGCTATCTATTAGCCAGCTTTAAGATGGGAAAGGTTTTGCAAATGTTGAGGACCAAATTCACTGGCGGCAAGAGGGTAATATGTGCACTGGCAATGGATGGAGGGGCTGAAGATCTCGTTTTCTTCAAAGAACTAATTGAGGCGGGAAAGATAAAATCGGTTATTGATAAATGTTTTCCGTTGGAACAAACTGCCGAGGCTCACCGGTATGTCGAAAAAGGACACAAAAAGGGAAATGTCGTCATAACTGTGGAACATAATAACATAAAACATGAGCTCCCACACTGAATAGAAAATAGGAACAGGCAAAAAAAATTGACTGGGTAGGTTTGTCTAAAGTCAGGATTTCTCGCTTAGGTACTGCGTTAATTCGGATTCTAATTCCTCGATTGAGGGCAGACTGGATTTAAATTCTTCCGGGATAGCATGGGTTAGTTTATAGTCGGATACTCCAATCGGTTTATTTATATCGCGAAGCGAATATTCGGCAAGAACTTTGTCTTTTGTGCGGCAAAGAATAATACCTATCGACGGATTGTCATTGTTACCCTTTAAAAGATCGTCCACTGCCGACAGGTAAAAATTGAGCTTACCAGCATATTCCGGTTTGAATTTCCCTCCCTTCAACTCGATCACAACATAGCACCTTAGCTTAAGATGATAAAATAACAAATCAATATAATAGTCATTCCCGGAAATCTCCAGATGATATTGCCGCCCCACAAAGGCGAAGCCTGCTCCCAATTCCAGGAGGAACTTTGTAATATGGTGGGTCAATTGTTTTTCAATTTCTCGTTCCTCGGCATCATTCTCCAACATTAGAAAGTCGAAAAGATAAGGATCTTTGAGTGTCTGCCGGGCAAGGTCGGATTGTGGTGAAGGAAGTGTTCGGGAAAAATTGGAAACACCTTTTCCCTGCCTGTGATACAGACCGCTCTCTATTTGATGAACCAGGATATTCCGACTCCATCCATGTTCTACGGTTTTATGGATGTACCATTCACGTTCAGCGGGTTCTTTGATTTTCTCAAATATAGCGATATTATGGTACCAGGTAATTTGTGCAAGCACCTCTTGCACAAATTTTCTTTTCGGGTAGTTCTGCGCAAATGCTCTCATATATTTGAGATTACGCGGCGAAAAACCTTTCATACCAGGGAACTCTTGCTTGAGGTCTGTTGATAGCCGCTCGATAATCTTTGCGCCCCATCCTTCTTTTTCCTGGCGCTCCAATATCTCCTTACCAATATCCCAATAGAGAAGTATCAACTCAGTGTTTGCAGAAATTGCAGCTTTTAATTGGCTTTCCTTTATTCTTCGCTTCAAATCCCTCAAGAATTCCGTATAACCTTCCGGGAGTAGATGCAGTGACGTATGTTTCTTTTTCATAGCCAGATATTAAAGCATTTTCTCTATTATGTCAACATGGTAATCTTTCTGTTGACGGGATCGCGTCTCAACATTGGACATTTCCGCTGCCTTTTGTCAAATGTTGAGACGTGACCCCTTGAAGACCCCTTGAACTTGAAGACCCCTTGAATTTTAGCGCCGTGGGCCTATTCATAATGCAGGGCATCAATGGGATTGAGCCTGGACGCCTTGCGCGCAGGATAAAGACCAAAAAACACTCCCACTGCCCCTGAAAAGAAAAAAGCAAGAAACGTAATAAAGTGCCACGATTTATCGCTTATAAACTTCTCGTTGAAGGAATTTGAACGCTGCATAATACCAAAATACCAGCCAGGTCACCAACATCAAAGCGACAGTATTTCGCCCCAAAAATACCCACAGACCAAGTGTCATTACATTTGCGGGAATCATTATTTGATAAATATTAAAACCAATTATGGCTGTTGAGATAATCAAAATATATAAATATAAGTCAGGCCTGATAGACACAATTGCAATATAGTTATACAGATCTACCCCCAACATTGTGGCCTTAAATTGCTGAAATGCACGGATCGCCTGTCGGATATCCCGTCTTTCATCGTTTCTCACGGTTTCAGCTAAAGCAATGATCGTTTGGCTGGTATTGCACCCGCAAATTACTACGGCTACCAATATAAAGAAAAGGTCTGAGACCAGATAAATCAATTGATTTGTACCCGAAGAACTTACTTTATCAATACCACCCATCCAAGTAAATCCTAAAGCTACAACACAATGCCAGAGCAAGTAAAAAATAGACGTTACAAACCCTCCTGAATGCCACCGGTCTTCATTTGCTGCCACAGCAAAGGGGAGCGTGATCCACCAAATGAACGCACTTCCCACACCGACTCCCCCCAAAAATATCATCATTGGTTGATCCATTGATTTTGTAAAATGAAAGAGAAAAGTCAACAGCATGACTGCTGCATACAGTAAAGCTCCACCTATGCGAAATATCATTTTATGAGGAAATTGAATCGGCCATTTTCTCAAGATGAATTTAAACCAAAACTTTAGAAAATCTTTGCTTGGCAGCATTCTCCTTGCGCGTTGAAAAGGAAGGAAAATTCTTGGCGCCATTGTGACCTTGTATAGTCCATCCAATGCGACAGCTTCAGTCAACAGAACCGGATTCTGCGAAAAGGAGCCAATTCCCCTGGTATTGATGGGAGCGCCTTTTTCAGATAATAGTGCTGTTATCCGTTCCTGAAATTCTATAGGTACCCTCTTACCTACAAAATAGGCCAATTCTGCTAGGCTAACCGAACCCTGGCTTCCCCCTGCTTCTCCCTTGAGGCCTTCCACCAGGCTGGCAGTAAATATCCCTTGCTGCAAATAATCATCCCTGCTGTTCCCGAAATATTGGTCTTCCAAAGAAACTTCCCCCGGACTGGAAGAAAGAAATATCGACCACCCCCTGGTTAACTCTTTTAAATCTTTATACTCTTCCGCTGGTTTGTCTTTAGTGGTGGAACTCTGACAGCCATCCAATATCATAACTTTTTTTCTAGATGCACAGCCTGCGGCCGCTTCTTGTAGTTCACTGATTTTAATTTTCTCTATCCCCTTTGCGGTTTTTGCATCGCTAACTGTGAGCAGGACCGGTTCTTCATCTGTCAATTCCCCATGTCCGGAAAAGTAAAAGACAAACGTATCCGATTCCCCGGCCAGACCAGCACACCTTTGAACTTCTGATAAAATGCTTTCACGGTTGACTTCATGTGCATCCATAGGCAATTCAATTCCCCATGTGTGTTCTTGCTGCTTTGCCCTGGTTTTATTGATAGAAGGCCAGACCAGTGTTTTGATGATAGTCCTCCTATCAGACCACAAATTTTCTAATGTCTCGGCTAAAAGAACCGCATCATTGACAGCACATTGGAGCGGTTTTAAGTCTTTGTAGCCGTCTATCCCCACTATGACGGCGACAACCCCTCCTCTCTCGTGTATCTCCAACTCCGGGATGATCTGCGTAGTAAGAATTTTTTCCTTTCTTTTCTTTTTCAGAACTTTTTGAATCTCTTTTTCTACCTTTTCCAGCGGATCATTTTCTGAAATCTGTACTTTTCTACCGGTTTGAGGGTCGGTTATAGTAATTAAAGTATCCTTTCTTTTTTTCTTGATGTTTTTTAGATGGGAAGCCAACATGATAATCGTCTGAGATGCAAAAAGTGTAACTGTGATAACTTGCAAAATCAACCCTAAATCTCCATCTCTTGTGGATATTTCGGTGTCTTTCTTTGCGGTTAGCTGAACTTTTGCCGCTTCCCCCAATTCCCGTTCCAGTTCTTCTGCGATTACGGCAGCATCGCTGCTGTCCCCGGACAACACTTCAATTGTTAACTTCATCTCTTTGCTTTTGCCCATTAACCCTCCTGGTCATTGCATTTATAATACAGATTTTATTTTATAAGAAATAGACTTCTAATTCAATAAAAAAATTTTTTTTATCCTTTTTATGCTCTTTCTGTTGGATTAAAACTTGGGGACAATTTTTATATTAATTTTGGTTTTCATCGCTTTGTATTGTCCCTTATTTGTCATAAACGCCAACTCATAGGTGCCCAAAAACCCCGGACCAGGCTGCCAGTAAAAAATGCCTCTTTCCGCATCAAAACTCGAGCCTATTGGAAGTGGTTTCAGACAATCTCCTACAACCATAGAGCCTGTCCACTGGCGGGACGAGGCATTTTTTGGTGTTAAATGAACCTCTATTCGTTCCAATTCTTTGATTTCAATGGCTATAATGCCGTTTTCGTCAGGGGAAATGATCTGTGGTTTGGTATTTTTATTATAACCCTTTCTTATCCAGATAGGGCTGGAATAATCGATAAGAATATCCCGGATGGAATCTGGGAACAGGCAAGCCTGTTCCCTACACACCCTGCCCCCTGCCCCCTGCACCTTGCTTTCTCCTGTATTTTGAATAGTAAAATACCGGCTGCCGATGCCGTCGGTGTTTCTGGCATTGTCCATGGCTGTCCACTGGATGGTATGGACACCATTCTCATAAGCAGTAGTGTCTAAATAAAAATAACCCACCGCTCCATTGCTATTGACATAACCGGGAAAGAGATTGGCAATATCAGGTCTATAATTATTGTAAGTAGGATGTCCGATATTGACGCCGTCTACAATCACATTTATTGTGGAGCCATCCGTAGGGATACTGTTGGGCTGCGGGGTTAATACCCAACCCCAGTTGATAAAGCTGCCGCCCGATGCCGTACCACCCTGGGTCGGAGTATCGATGGCGCCAAAGGGTTTAACCGCATTGGCATTGTCACAGGTGATGGTTTTGGTTCCCAACGTTACCTGGTGACCGGTGTTGTCCACAGCAACAGCATGAAATGTAAAAGAACCGTTTCCTCCATTGGGCAGAAAATTGGTTAGCATCATGTAACCCCATCCGGCTTTGGAATTATTGGGGTAACCGGGATAGGCTGCTTCTATATCCGGCCGTGCACCTTCTACCAATACCGCATCCCCGATATATACAAGACCACCGCCGGCTTCGCGGTATATTTTTACACTGGAAACCTCACTGTCATCCAGCGCCCAACCGGTGACAGGAACGCTGCTTCTCACGGTTGATCCATCCAGGGGGGTATCAAAGCTGCCAAAGGGTGGATTATCGGGCAATGTACCACCGCCACCGTTGCTGCCATCCCAGCCGGCGATTCGTGCCAGCAGCCACCAGAACGCCCTGGCTTTATTTTCACAGCTTTCATACGTGGTGTGACCACCCTCGTCACCATGATACTGGGGATGCTCCATGGGAATACCATTTTCCATATATTGCTGACCATTGTACCAACAGTCAAGGTCTGCAAAATCAAATAATATCTTATTGTTATTACGACAGTACTGCCGGATCTGATTGTTTCGGTCATACCGGTTCTGTTCTTCACTCTGGGCATTGCCGGTCATATATATAAATGTAACATTGGGATATTCCTGCTCCAATTGGGCCATTGCATTCAGATACGACTGAACTTCCGATTGGGAGTAGTAATCCACCTGGCTGCACCAGGCCCACAGCGAAATATTGACATCATAACTGTTTAAAACAGACCGCGTAATATTTAAACCATAACTGCCTTCCCAGTACAAATCCGGTGTGACATAGGTTTCACAATAATCATCGAAATATTGACCATCCATCAAGCTTAAATATTGGGTTGTCTGTGGGACATTGCAATTATCAGGATAAAAATTGTACGTTGAGTTGGCATTGGACAACCGTTCAAGCCCTACGGTTATCTGTTCACCGTGAGAGGTATGGGCATAGTGTATTTTCAGCATACTTTTTACCTGGTTGATCCAGGTGTCCGGGATTTTGGTAATATCCGTGCAGGTGTGATCGATAATGATCCCCTGGGAGAAAACCGAACCAGGCCCGGAAATAAAGAATAATCCAATTAATATCGGAAAAAGCAGAGAGTGTTTTATTTTTAATATAGGTTTAAGATGACTCATTATGACCTCCGCAATTATTTTCATCCATTAAATTTACAGGAAGAGCAAAACCGGGAGACAAACGCCTCTCATCTTGAGATAGACATCTCACCTTTTGAGACATTCAACTCAAGTTTGTAAACACTTATTTTTTATTATGGGGCATTTGTCTCCCGCAAGATTTGGGGGCAATCGTAAAACACACTAGGGTGTGGGGTCATCACACGTACGTCCATGAACGGTGCCGCCTACTTTAACCTGTGGACAGGTAAGCCCAGCAACGGTGCATTCACAGGTATTGTCTTCAATGGTGTCTTTTTTCCCACCATGAATGGCACCCTGCTCCCTAATGGTCAGGTTGGTAATGGTTATTTTGTTTATAACCAATTTTTTGTTGAGACTCTTTTGCTTCATGTTTTCCTCCTGGTTTGCTTATATTTTTCTCCACTTAATCGGAGATGCTTACTGCATTCGTGTTTGTCGACTGATCCCAACTCAAATGTCTGGAAATAGATTAGATGTTCAAAAAAACAAAAAACCGGGGAAATATATCATCCCGTAGAGTAAAAGTCAATAGGTATTTCAAAAAAAATTAAAAATTTATAATTTTTTTGATTTTATTGGGCCAACAAGTCACAACGGCACACCTCTTTGTGTCTTCGCAGCAACAAATCAATCTTTTTGAAGACCGGGAGACAAACGCCTCCATCTTGATGTGGACATCTCACCTTTTGAGACATTCAACTCAAGTGTGTAAACACTTATTTTTTATTATGGGGCATTTGTCTCCCGCAAGATTTGGGGGCAGTCGGGAAATATAAAGGGTCCTGTCTTATAAGTCACACGTACGTCCATGAACAGTGCCAGCTGCTATAACTTCATCACAAGTACGTCCATGAACAGTGCCAGCTGCTTTAACGTCTTGACAAGTAAGCCCAGGAGCGCTGCAATCACAGGACTTATCTTGAATGGTGTCTTTATTCCCACCACGGATGGCACCCTGCTCCCTGATGGTCAAGTTGGAAATGGTTATTTTGTTTATAACCAGTTTTTTGTTGAGAGTCGTTTGCTTCATGTTTTCCTCCTATTTTACTTACGTTGTTCTCCGCTGAATCGGAGATACTTACTGCGTTCGTGGTTTTGGATTGATACGAGGTCACATCTCTAGAAACAGATCAAATATTCACATAAAATAACAAAACCTTGGAAATATATCACACTATTTTGTAAAAGTCAATAGGAATTCAAAAAAAATTTAAAAAAATATTTTCTTGCCTCCTATGAAAATAGGTGAGTGAGTTGAGTAAGGTGAGTAAGTTGAGTTGGGAACTCTCTGTGACCTCTGTGCCCTCTGTGACTATTTCCATTCATCTCCGAGCGAGACCGCGGCATCATAAGGAACTGCTAATTATTTTTTAGGGGTTAATTTTCCTTTTCCAATCGATTAACGCGGTTCCTGGCATCCTCTACCAGGGGTTGGAACTGCGGGTCACACGCCTTCCACAACTCAATAAATTTATTGTAGTTCTCAATTGCTTTTCCCTTCCAGCCTTTTTCCTGGTAGATTTTCCCCAGGTGATAGAAACTTTTGGAAAAAACATCTCCATCCTCCATTCTTCCATATGTCAGGAGAGCGATCTTTTCATAGGTTTCCCGGGCTTTCTCCAGGTTTCCATTCCTGTGATAAGCCCTGGCTAAATAATCGATCAGGGCTGCCGGGGGATCAAATGACGCATAAGAAATGGGAATTTTAGATATAAAAGCTATCGCTTTGTTAAAATACTCGATTGCCCGGGCAGGGTTATTTCTTTTGAGTTCTATCGCACCCATGAGATAGTAATATAAAGAGATCCTTTTTTTGTTCATTCCATTCTTTACTTTCATTTTGAGTTCCTCTGCCGCCTGCAGGGCTTGCTCCGGCAGATTCATTTCAAGATAGGTCAAGCCTTTCCCCAACAAAGCATATTCCTGGTTTAGTCTATTCTCATCTTGAGCTGCAATGTTCAACATATTATCAAATTCTTCCAGGGCCCCCTGGAAGTTTCCCGATTTAAACAACAAATATGCGTAAAATTGCCGGCCAATTGCTTCCCAATACGTTTCACCATATTTTTTAATTACTTCAATCCCCTGTAAAGCCTGGATCCTGGAGGCCTTAATTTTTCCCCGCAGCAAATAAAAAGCCGCTAACCTTATTACGCCCACATAAACTGCCCTTGCTCCTCCCGTATCCAGGAGCTTTTTATACTCTTCTTTGGTTCTCTCCAGGTCCCCCTTAAAATAATAAATATCGCCCTTTAACCAGCGATAAAAATCATCTGTAGGCTCAAGAGAAAATCCTTTATCTACTTCATCGAGAGCCAGGTCAAATTTTCCCAGGTAAATATAAGCTATGGCTAAATCTTGATGGATTAGTGCATTTTTGGGAAAATTATCCAGGTACCCCTTAAGAATTTCCCGGGACTTATTGAACAATCTTTTGGCGTTGTATGCCCAGGCTAAATTTAAATATGCAAAAACGTCTTGACCTTTATTCTTCCTGAACACTTCAAGCTGCTCAATGGCTTTATCCCATTCTCCTAATTTTCCATACAATATCCCCAGGTTGATATTCCCGATAGAGTCCCAGGGATAAAGTTCCAGTAACCTTTTAAACGCCTTGATGGCTTTATCATAGGTTTTTTCTGTTTGTCCGTAAAAATCTCCCTGGATCAGGTAACGTTCCCTATCTGAAAGTCGATCGCTCAATTCCACAGCCTTCTTAAGGTACTTTCTGCCTTTAAAGAAAAAACCCAGGTTGCCGTAAGACGCTGCCATACTCCTGAAGGCCATGGCAAACTGGGGGTCTATGGATACGGCTTTCTCCATTACCTGGATACTTTTGCTGTACTCTCCTTCGTTGTGATGCTTCCTACCCTCGATGTAGAGCTTCAAAGCTTCCGCAGAGAGGGTAGTGATTTGCCCGATATTCTCATCGATATCATCGGCGATTTGGTCTGAAGGAATGTTCAATTTTAATTTGATCTCTTTGGTGAGCTCATCAACCCTGGGAAAAATGTTATTTTCTCCAGCCGCTTTTACGGATAAAGAACTGATGGTTTCCCCGGTATCGGCATTTATCAGCATTGCTGTTATGACAAAATTATCTCCTGCTTTAATATAGCTTCCCTTTAAAATGCGATTAACTCTGGCTTTTTTTGCAATTTCTTTTAAATCTTCCGTTGAATATTTTTTTGCCTCCAGCAGGTTTAGTTTCTTAAAAATGCTGTAGATTTGGTCGGATCGTAACACCCGGATGTACTTTGACTGGGAGAGATCTGTTGCCAGCAGTTCGGAAAAAGCGCTTCGCCAGTTATCCAGGTTTGGGTCCCCGGAGTTGTTCTCAAAATAAACCACTGCCAGGGAAGGCCTGGTTAGCGCTTCATTTACAGGGGTTATAGGTACCGTTGCCGGGGATTTCCCTTTAAAAAGGAAAAACCAGGCAGCAATTATCAAGGCTGCCAGGAGCATACCACCCAAAATCATGGATGTTGGCGATACTTTTATGGTGAATTCAGGACGGGTTTTTGTTTTTAGAGGTGCAATTTTTGTTTTAGAATCCTCGGTTAACTTCCTCAAATCCTTCAGCAAGTCAGCGATTTGCTGGTATCGTTTTGAGGTTTTTTTTCCAGGGTTTTATTAATAATCCGTTCCAACTCTGCGGGAATACCGGTACGCAGCCTGGAGAGTGGTTCCGGGTCCTCGTTCATGATAGAATAATAGATTGCCTGCGGGTAATCGCCTTTAAAGGGCAATTGGCCGCTGAACATTTCGTACATAACTACACCCAGGGACCAGATATCGGTCCTGTGATCCACATCGGAGCCCCGGGTTTGTTCAGGTGACATATAGGGTGCGGTTCCAAGGGTGGTTCCTTTCCTGGTGAGTTGGGCCTGGCCTTTCAATTTGGCCAGGTCGAAGTCCGTGATCTTAACCTGGCCTTTCTCATCGATCATGATATTGTCGCTTTTTATATCACGGTGCACGATATTTTTTTCATGAGCCTCCCCCAACCCTTCTGCCGTTTGTATGGCAAGCTGCAAGGCCTCATCTATCTCTATTAGCCCGGAATCAATCTTTTCTTTCAGGGTTTCTCCCTGGACATATTCCATTACGATGTAGAGCTGCTGCTCATATTCATTGATTTCGTGTACGGTAACAATATGAAGATGGTTCAGTGCGGCCGCTGCCCGGGCTTCAACCATAAACCGTTCTTTTGCTGTCGGTTTACTGGTTAAGGCCGTGGGTAGGAACTTAAGGGCAACGGTGCGCTTGAGTTTTGTATCCTCAGCTTTGTAGATGATTCCCATTCCTCCCTCACCCAGCTTTTCTAAAATTTTATAATGAGAAACTGTTTGTCCGATCATTTTTTACCTGTTCCATTTAACTTCCTTGTTGCGTATCTAATAATATATGAAAAAAATACAAAATTGCAATATAATATTCAGCAATTTTAATTTTTTTAGCCACAAAGGCATTCACATGCGGTTAAAAAGCACAAAGGAAAGAATAAAAATGTGATATAATTGTTTTATCGAGGTGTGGAAAATGAAAATTCTTGCGATTAATGGCAGTCCCAGGAGAAAAGGGAATACATCGTTGATGTTAGCGGAATTGCAGCGAGGTGCTGAAGAGAGCGGTGCAGCCTATGATGAAATCATTGCTGACCAGGTGAACCTGGAGTTCTGTACAGGATGCCTGCGGTGTAACCTAATTAAACGGTGCGCCATCCGGGGCGATGAATGGCCTGGGTTGAGCGAAAAAATTCTCAATGCCGATGTTCTTGTATTTGCTTCCCCTGTTTATTTTCATCATGTGACGGCTCCGTTAAAAAAGATCATCGACCGGTTTCGTTCCTTTTTGCAAGTACAGATGACGGAAACCGGCCTCATCCATACACCCTGGCATGAATGGAAAAAACATTTTGTGTTGATCTTGAGTCTGGGCAATGCTGTGACAGACGATGCCCGGCCGGTTGTTGATTTGATGAAATTTATGATGGAATTGCTGGGACCGGGAAACCGGCTCACCACAATCATTGGTACAGGACTTGGGAAGGTCAAACAGGTGACCATGAGTGAAGAGGAACTGCGGCAATTTTACATTAAAATCAAAATGCCGGAACACCTGGCGCCAGCTCACCACAAACGGAACCAGGAGTTATTGCAAGCCTGTTACGAACTGGGGAAAAAATTAGGGGCACCTAATGGTGCGATAAAAAAATGACAAAAATGGGAAATACCGATACGAAGCGTGGTACAGGGACTGACCTTGAATCAAAAGCTTTTGCGGGGGGTCCAGGGGGGCAGTTTTCTCGAAAAGAGCCCCCCTGGCAAAAAAAAGGAATAATACTATGGATGCTGTAAATAATCTTTTAACACCGCCGGGTTTTAAATTTCTTCATTTGATTTCATACCTGGTTTATTTTATGTTGTTGTTTCATCTTCCTTATATGGGGATGGTGTTGGGGTCATCGGTATTTTCGGTGGCTTACCGTAAATGGAAACCCGAACTTTCAAATGATTTTATTAAACTGGCATTAGGAGAAACCGCCAAACCGTGGATATGGATTGGGTTTGGTCTTCTTCCCCCTGTTTCGCTGGCCTTTTTGTATAAACTGCTTTTATTTAACACCCCTATTTCTATTCACCTTTACTTGCTGCGCATTTTGGTACTCCTGGTGGTGGGATTTGTTTTACTTACTTTTTATTCTACTGCTGAAAAGTGGCTGGTGCCTAAAATCCTGAAAAATAAAAACCTGGTGCTGCTGGCTGGCGGTGCTGCGGTGTTACTGCTAATGGGTTACTGTTTTCATTTGGTCAATCTTATGGCGTTACTGGTTTTCCCGGAGAAATGGCCGTTTCTCAAATTCCTGGTGCCTTTTCCTTTATTTTCCATCACACCGGTGATTCATTTTGGTGGATTTTTATTTCTTTCGTTTATAATGACCGGTGCAGCGATATTGTTTTTTTATTACAAATGGCCGGAGAGGCGGTTGTCCGAAGACACGCCCCATTACAATTTCCTTAAGTATCATGGTTATGGTCTTTTGTTGGCAGGGGCGCTGCTGATGCCGCTGGTTATTTTCTGGGACCTTTATACGCTTCCCGGTTATTCCCTGTCGATCAGTGTTTTTGTTATATCCGCCTTAATTGTGCTGGTCTTGTTTTTAATCCTGGCAGCCGCGGCAGTGATGATTAAGAATTACAATACCCCGGTTCCCCGTTTTAGCGTTATTGTTTTCTTGTTGGCGCTGCTGCTCTTTGGTTTGGTAATTGGTAAAGACCGTACATTACAGGCCAATTCCAGCCGGGAAACCATTGCCGTATTAACGAGCGATGCACAAAAAGCCAGGAATGAGATCATTGCCCAACGCGAGGAGATTTATGCCAAATCCATGAAGATCGATGAAAAACTGGGAGAACAGATATACAATGAACGCTGTACAGCCTGCCACAGTTTCGATCGAAAAATCTATGGCCCCCCTTTTAACAGCGTGCTGCCTCAATATATAAATAAACAGGACGAACTGATCGCGTTCCTCAAGAACCCCAAAAGGGTGAATCCCGAATATCCAGCCATGCCTAACCCCGGGCTTACTACCATACAAATTAAATCGGTGGTGAAATTCTTGATGATAAAGATGGGGGTTACCACACCGGAAACACCGGAGACACCAAAAGAAAAAGGAGACAAAGGAGAATAACGTGGTTAAAAAAATAATCATATCCCTGCTGTTTACCGGTCTTTTATTTTTCGGTATCCTGATAGTGGCAGGACTTGGGTTTCTCTGGTATTCCACCGAAGCAAAACCAACTCAACCCATTGCCTACAGCCATAACATCCATATCGAGAAAGTGGGACTCGAATGCGACCACTGCCACCAATACGCGGAACAATCACCCCAGGCCGGTGTACCGGCTGTGGAAGTTTGTGCGGAGTGCCACGAGGATGTGGCTGCAGACCGGCCGGAGATCAAAAAGCTAATGGCTTACTGGAATAAAAAAGAACCCATCCCCTGGAACAAAGTGCATAATTTAGGCTGGCATGTTTACTTTACGCATAAACGCCATATTAAGGCCAATATCGATTGCAGCTATTGCCACGGCGAAGTCAAAGCCATGAGCACCGTACGAAAAGTACGCTCCCTGGAAATGGGCTGGTGCGTCACCTGCCACCGCAAAAACAACGCACCCACAGATTGTTTAACATGCCATAAGTAAAGGATAAAAGATGAAGCGACGAGATTTTTTTAAGATAATGGGCATAGCCTCCAGTGCTGCATTGAGTGCCTGCAAAGTAAACAATGCCGACAAAAAACTGCTGCCGTACCTGGTTCCGCCGGAAGAAGGAATTATACCCGGCGTGCCTCGATATGTGCGCAGCACCTGTATGGAATGCCCTGCCAATTGTGGAATAAATATAAAGATACGGGATGACCAGCCCGTGAAATTAGAAGGTAATCCCGGTCATCCGATTAATAAAGGTGCGCTGTGCATGAGAGGACAGGCGTCGCTGGCGCGGCTCTACCACCCGGACCGCATTAAACAACCCCTGTTAAGAGGAGAAGATTTAAAATTAAAACCGGTTTCCTGGGAAGAAGCAGCAAAAACACTGCAAAACGCCCTGGAAGATCCCCTGGCAAAGACACTGCGAAAGGTATACGTGAGCTCACGAACCACCGGAACCCTGAATCAATTGATCGATGAGTTCTGTAAAGAAAAAAACCTGGAACGACTCAAAGATGTGGAAATCTATCATCACGGCGCTGTCAAACAAGCCTATCAAAAGCTTTTTAATATGCCTGTTATTCCCCATTTTCGCATCGACAAATGCGATGTACTTGTTACAGTTGGGGCAGATATCTTTGAGACCTTTTTAAGCCCGGTGGAATTCGGCAGGCAATATGCCGAAGCCGGGAAGAATAACCATATCAAATGGCATCATATTGAGCCGTACCTGACAATAACCGGCGCATCGGCAGATCAGCGCGCGGTTGTTAACCCCGGCAGCGAACCTTATTTATTGGCGTTCCTGCTTCATCATATCCCGCATCGCCAACCAATACCGGGAAAAATAATGAACCAGGTCCCGGAGTACTCGCAGGATAAAGTGGCTGAAATGACCGGGATGAAGCAAGAAGAAATCCACGCCATTATCAAAGCGTTGCAAAGTGCCAATCAGCCTTTGATTATGTGCGGTGGAATTTCCACCACCAAATGCAATGGCTCTATCACTGCCTATTACACTGGTTTGCTCCAGTGGGCGCTGGGCATGATGGGGACAACCGTTGATTTCGATCATGCCTACAATGATGATAACGTCGGTACCATCGGTAACTTTATCGAATTTGGGAATGCTTGCGATGATTTTAAAATCGCGGTTGCATTCTTTTCCCGGCTCCATGGTTTCACAGCCATGCCCGCCTTTGTGGATGTGATGAAAAAGGCCTGGTTTAAAGTTGCCATTACAGATATGCCCGGCCCCATGACGGAAATTTGCAACCTGGTACTGCCGCTCTCCCATCCCCTGGAATCCTGGGGCGATGCCGAACACCAAAAAGGGCTTAAATCCATAGTCCAACCAGTTATCAAGCCCCTCCATGATACCAAAAGCGAAGGGGATATCTTATTGTACCTGATGGGCAAAGAGACCGCTTACCGGGATTACCTGGCGAAACACTGGCAGGGAATGGATGAGAAGTGGATTGAGCAAGGATATAAAACATCGGAGGTGGAACCCCAACCCGTCCGGTTGGCAGGTGAGGTAAAATTGGAAAAACCCGCAGCTCCTTATAAAAAGGATTGCCTGTTTATTGTCCCCTCTCTTCGGGGTTATGACGGCAGAAGTTCGGACATTGCCTTGCTTAAAGAAATCCCGGACCCTCTTACTGCTGTTTCTTATGGACGGTGGATTTCTATTTCTTCTTCTGAGGCCCGGAAGAGAAACCTGGCCGCTGGAGACATAGTGAAGATTGAAACCATTTTGGGTGATATAAAAGGGCCTGTCTATTTATCTCCGGGGCTTACCCCGGGAATTATGACCATTCCTATCGATGCCTTAGAGGGCACCGATATGCAGGTGGAGCGTGGAAGCGGGGAATTTATGTTTTGCCTGGAGGACGTGAAACTTACTAAAACCGGTGAAACCACCCGGCAGGTGGTGTTGGCCGGTGCAACCAAAACCGGTGGGCGGGGGATACTTCCTCACCTGGAAAAACACGACCATCCCCACGAATACAAACGTCACACTCTTTACCCGCCTCATGAACATAAAGATTACCGGTGGGGCATGGTGATCGACCTGGATGCTTGTATCGGGTGTTCTGCTTGTGTGGCTGCTTGTTACATTGAAAACAATATACCTGTGGTTGGCAAAGTGGAGCACCTGAGAGGCCGGGAAATGTCCTGGCTGCGCATCGAGCCTTACTATAACAACCCGGCACAGCCGGAGTTTGTGCCCATGCTGTGTCAGCAGTGTGACAATGCACCCTGTGAAACGGTATGTCCTGTTTTTGCCACGTACCATAACCCTGAAGGACTGAATGCCCAGGTTTACAACCGGTGTGTAGGCACGCGGTACTGTGCCAATAACTGCCCCTATAAAGTCCGGCGTTTTAACTGGTTCGACTGTTCCAATTCGCTCCCGCTTTACCAGGCCTTTAATCCCGATCTGTCAGTGCGGCCTAAAGGTGTAATGGAAAAATGCACCTTTTGCATTCAGCGGATCCGGTATGCCAAAGACCGGGCAAAGGATGAAAAGCGACTGGTCAAAGATGGTGAAATTATTCCTGCCTGTGCTCAAACCTGTCCGACTGGAGCCATTACCTTTGGCAACCTGATGGACCCCAATTCAAAAGTCAGCCAACTGGCAAAATCCAGAGATACCTACCGCATCCAGGAGCAATTGGGCACCGAACCCGCGATTTATTATTTAAAAGCCACAAAGGGAAGAAAGGCCGCTGCGCGGCACCTTTAAAAATTTAGCCACGAAGGTACACGAAGAAACACGAATAGAAGAAGTTAAGAAGAAAGGAAGAAAGGATGAACTTACAACCGTTTTATCAACAGGTGGAGCAGGATGTATTGGGGGGTATGAAAAAGCCTTCCATGGTGTATTGGATTGCGCTGGTTGTTTCTGCCGGTGCGTTTGTCATGGGCATGGGGGTCTGGGTTTACCAGATTCTCACCGGTATGGGTGTGGCTGGAATCAGCCATCCGGTGGGCTGGGGGGTATATATTACTAACTTTGTCTTCTGGGTAGGGATTGCTCATTCCGGCACCTTAATATCTGCTGTGTTGTTCTTATTTCGTGCCAGGTTTCGCAGTGCGTTTAACCGGATCGCAGAAGCCATGACGGTAATTGCTGTCATGACTGCCGGGTTATATCCTCTTATCCACCTGGGCCGGGTATGGCGATTTTATTATCTCTTGCCTTATCCCAACCAGCGGCTTATCTGGGTAAACTTTCGTTCGCCTCTGATATGGGATGTCTTTGCTGTATCTACATATCTTACTATAAGCTTGATCTTTTTTTATGTAGGCATGATCCCGGACCTGGCAGTTGCCCGCCGCTATTTTAAAGGAATTCGCCAGTGGATTTACAAAGTATTATCTCTAGGCTGGGAAGGCACCTTAGACCAATGGCGTCATTACAACCGGCTTTACATGTTTTTAGCTGCATTTGCCACACCGTTGGTGGTCTCGGTGCATTCTGTAGTCTCGTGGGACTTTGCCATGAGCATTGTTCCTGGCTGGCATTCCACGATTTTTGCCCCTTACTTTGTGGCGGGTGCAATCTTTTCAGGAACCGCCATGGTGATTACTTTGACTGTGCCCATGCGGAAAATCCTGAAAATAGAAAAATATATTACCGTTGATCATTACGAAAAACTCGCCAAAGTGCTGCTGGTAACCGCCCTCATTGTTTCTTTTTCTTATATCGTAGAGCTTTCATTGGCCGCTTACAGCGGTAATATATTTGAAACCACCATATTCAAGTACCGTATGATAGGGGATTATAAATTCTTTTTCTGGGTCATGATATTCTGCAATGTGCTCCTGCCGCTTACCATCTTTATCAAAAAAATGAGACGCAATATCAAGTATCTTTTTATAATGTCCCTGTTTATCAACGTGGGCATGTGGCTGGAGCGGTTTATTATTATAGTCACCTCCCTGGCAAAAGAGTATAACCCCTACTCCTGGGGAACCTATACTCCCAGTTTGGTGGAGTTGGGAATCACTATCGGCAGTTTTGGGATGTTCTTTACATTTTTCCTGATCTTTGCCAAAGTGCTGCCGGTGTTATCCGTTTCTGAAATCAAGGAGCAAGGAGACGTGAAATGAGTGGTAATGATAAAGATAAATCAAATAATCAACAACGATTTGAATTGGATTCCCGGGAAGCGTTCCTGGAAAAATTGGAAGACATGGTAAAGGATGGCGTGAAGCCGGAAGCCATTACCACGCTCACGCCGTTTCACATCCATGAAGCGGAACACATTCTTAAAACCAAACCCAGCGCGCTCCGGTTTTTTATCCTCATCGGTGCAGTGGCCGGGTTGGTGTTGAGCCTTGCCTTTATCATATTCACGGTGTTTGATTGGCCCCTCATCACTGGGGGTAAACCGCTGGTGTCGATCCCTGCCTATATTATTATAGCATTCGAGTGTACCATACTGATTGGCGGTATTGTATCGTTTATGGGGTTTCTCCATTTAAACCGGCTCCCCAATGTTAAAAAAATCATTAACCCACTGGAATGTGGCAATCAATTTATTATTATTAAGGATTCAACCACAGATGAACACAGATAAAGTGTCCCTTCGTGCTCTTTACCGCATTGTAAATGCCTTCGTGGCTAAAATTTAATGGGGTGGTAAAATGAAAAAGATTTCGTTACTTATTCAGATTATCGGAATATCGGCAGTGATTTTTTTAGTGGACCTTTTATTCGCATCTCAAACCAACGGTTCTCTTCTTATTGCGCTTTTATTCTGGGCGGCAATTGGTCAGGGCATTATTGCACTCAGCGCAGCGGCTGATCTTTCCCGGGGAAAGTGGATCAAAAATATTCGCCCTTATTTGCAGGAATATTATCCATTATTGCTGCTCTTCCCTATTGGGTTTCTCATCTTCGGCCGTCATATTACTGCTTATGATTGGGCGATTTATCAACCCAACGGTTGGTTGACACCGACATTTTTCATGCTGCGCAATGTGATTTTGCTGCTGCTCCCGTTTATCTTTGCTCATTTTTATGTGCAAGCCTCCCAAAAAGAATCGCAAAAAACAGGCCTTTTTGCGATTTTATATTTAACTTCCTTTGTCATCAGTCAATCGTTTATGGCCTTTGACCAGGTGATGACCTTTGAGTATCCCTGGATCAACACGTTATTTGGTGGATTTTTCTTTATTGAGTCCCTGTATGCAGGCATTGCGTTTTCCGCCATCCTGGCCGGGTTAATGACCTTGCGCAATGCCGAACGGTTTAAAGCTGCTTTTAAAGATTTTGCCTTAATGATTATGGGGTTTGCGTTGATGTGGGCCGGTTTATTTTATTCCCAGTACCTGGTTATCTGGTACGGCAATATCCCCGAAGAAGTTTCCTTTGTTTCCAAACGGATGGCTGTTCCTGTTCTCAAGAACATGGGGATTTACATCTTGTTGACCCTGTTTGTCATTCCCTTTGTTTCGTTAATTTCGCGTAAAATAAAATCCACGATTCCGGCGGTACAGGTCATTGCGTTGATTGTTTTTTCCGGTTTGATAGTGGAGCGGTTGATTTATTTGCTGCCGGTTGCTAATTTGAGTGTGCTTGCGGTCGTTCTGCCGCTAATCCTTTTGGGACTTCCGTTTCTTTATCTTTTGTTTACCCAGTATCGGTCGATTTCGGCTGTATCCATAGAATAAGGCGCCCTTCGGGCAATTTTTAAACGCCTGACGGCGAGTAAGATTCACGTTGTAAGATTCGCGTGGGTGTTTTAAATCCCTTTCAGTTCCCAAATAAATTACCTGGCACCATATCTTGAAACCGCTTTCTATTAGTTTAAAAAGTCAGGCAGCCTAACCCGGCGTTTCTGATTTTAATTTCCGAAACCTTCACCTTTCACTTAAATAACGTGCCTGGTTCTACTTCTAATTAGGGTTCCTGGGCCAGTTTTATGATTTCCGGCCAGGCGATAACCAGCTGTAACGGAACCATTGGTAATAATTCCTTTTATCCTGTCTCCTCGTTTGATGTCTTCAAGCCGCATCTTTCAATATTCCTCTTTTGTCCATCATATTTAAAGATATTTTATGTTTCTTTTCAAAATGTATTTTAAAGGAAAACCACCTGGATTTCAACCTGGGTAAAAATTTAAATATTTGCCTGGTCCCTTTTTTCCATCATTGGGAAGAGGCTGGCAGTCTCTCAAGTTTAAGGAGGTCAGCTTTCTCACTATTCTCTCTTTTAATGAAACAAACCGTCTCATTTTCTTCTGCATCTATCTTCTTGAAAAGAATATAATTCCCGGTTACTCTCACCCCATGAGATTTTAACGTGACCTGGCATATCGATTTGCCTTGTTTATTTATTAACCAATAGTTAATCGGCTTCTCTTTATCATGGTTGGGTCCCTCAAGTAAAATATTCCCGTCAGGAGTTAAAGAAATGTCGCTTACATTGGGCTTCTTATCAAATATTGATTCCTGGTATAAATCAATAACTTTACCGGATATTTTGAACGCTCCTGCTTGCCTTTTATATCCCACGGATTCTTTTAATTCCTTTTTCCAGTTTCCCAGGTCTATTTTTGTTACTTTTTGAGGTTCAGGAAGAGATGTTTGTATCTCTCCGACTTCCTTACCTTCATAATCGAATATTTTTAGTTTATTGCTTAATCCATCTGTAAAGATTACCCTGTTTTCTGATTGAATCCAGAGAAATTCCGGTTGAAACGGGATGGGGATGGCAGCGCCGGTGGCAACCATCGACAGGCCATATACATGAGAACAATGACGAATTACCTTTTCAATTTCTCCTTTATGGTTTATTATCACCAATTTCTTAGAAAAATAGTACTGGAAATAATTCGATTTCTTTTTGATATTATTGAAATTAAAGTTGTGGATTTCCGCGATAAATCTATTACCTGGCAGCATTATCGTTTTCCCCATCCCATAATTTCCTTTTATATTGAGGTTAAAGGCCTTTTTATAATTGCCGTGCAAATCGGTAAACGTAATCCATCTGTGGCCGTTGAAGTATTCTGTAAAAAAGAGGAATTTTTTGTCCGCTGCGAAACCAAAGGCTCCCATTCGTTTCATTTGTCCGGGGCCTTCCCCTTTTCCCCCGATTCTTCTCTTATAAATTCCCTCCGGCGAAAACACTTTTATATAATAATCTCTAAAATCAGCAGCATAAATTTCCTTGCCAGGGCCTTCCTTAACCATACCGGGATAAATCAATTCGCCGTCTATGGAATCACTTTTCAGGGTGATAATTTCCTTCCCATAGAAAGGCCCAACACTTAAAAGAGCCAGTGATATAAAAAATACAACCGATTTCATTTTTCCTCCTTGAGAACACATTTTTGACTGAACACTTTCCATAAAATTCTTTATACCTTCGTGCTTTTTACCGCATTGTAAATGCCTTCGTGCCTTAGTGGTGAAAAACAGCTTATTTGTTACTATCACCGGTAATCTCCATTTCATTTTCATTATTCATTTCTATGCTCGTTTTTAAGTTTATCATTTTAAAGACAAACTCTTAAAATGTCAATCTCCTGCAAATTCCAATGATAACATGTTTTTCTCGGGTTTCCCTGTTTTTCTAGACTGGCACATAATCTAATTAAATCAAAATTTTTTGTCATAAATAAGAAATGATCTGAATCGCAGCATATATGTCTAACCTTATTTTTCTTAAAAAAATCCATCGGTTTTTTATATAAGAGAGTTCCATGAAGAGAAAAAACAAAAAGATTTTGATTCCCGTCACTTTCTACACCTAAAGGCATAACATATATATTATTAGATCCATCGACACAAAAATTTGTCCACGAAAGAATATTCAAATGCCTGGAAACCCCTTTTGGAGTTTTAAGACTACGAACCTGCTCCTCATTTCTCGCTGCTTGCGGAGTTACCTTATAAGAAAAACCACTGAACACAGATTCGATATCTCCTGGCATCGATAGTTTTACAAAAATACCCCTAAATGCATCAAATAACAAAATTTTGTTATCAATAAAGCATAATTTTGTATTAATGCCAATTTGTGATTTTGAAATCATTTCAAGGTCATCGTGTTTTAAAACTGTTTTTATAAAATCCCCCTTTATACTATATGTTGCAATGATCCGATCATACGATGATCCTATGATAAAGTTGTTATTTTGATTCAATAATATAGATTTTGCAGACATCCATACGTCAGGAGGTTTAAGTTTTATCGAGGACAGAGGCTTACCTTTAATATCGAAAACTTCAATTCGTTTAGAAAATGAACTCAACACATAGATTTTTTCATATTCAGATATATAGAAATCACACCCAAATTCTATATCGCCTGGTCCTTGGCCCGGTCTGCCAATGGTGTACAAATACTTCCCATTTTTATCCATAACATAGAGTTCATTTCGTTTCCCATCGAGGATAAAAATATTGCTTTTGTGCAAAGTGACCTTCATTACCTTTTTCAGTGGGACCTTTTCAAAATCAAGATTGATCCGCTCAAAAGATACAAATTCAATATGCTTCTCTTCTTTATCCTGCCATATACCTTTTTTCTGATTAAGCTTGAAATTTTTCCCGTGAAGAAAGAAAGACAAAAATAATAAAAATGTCACAGATATTCCGACGCATCTTTTCATTATTTTCCTCCTCTACTTTCAGTATCATACCTGTCTGTAATGCTCTTAATATAATAAAAATCAATATATGAAGCATTGTACCTCAGTTTGCTTTCTTTGTCTATTATGATTATCTTATTGCATTCACCACAGGAATAATCAAAAATTGATAATATTTTTTCATCGATGTCATTCACAAAGCGGAATTTGATATTATATTTATCAACCAGACTTTTAAATTCTTTTGGTTCTCCTTTTGATATGTATATGAGATCAACTTTTTTACCCTGATCAACCAGGTTTTTAAAAAAGAAATTGAATTCGGAAACAAGCTTT
>JABAOF010006606.1_pt2 | contig 24036 bp, 24 predicted proteins | sample 7062171 | NCBI WGS metagenome assembly JABAOF01 (sample SAMN14538628, study PRJNA623070) | marine sediment metagenome | biome: marine biome [ENVO:00000428]; feature: marine pelagic biome [ENVO:01000023]; material: deep marine sediment [ENVO:00002113] | place: India: Gulf of Khambhat ...
CCCCCGCAAAAGCTTTTCATAAAAAAAACAGTTGAAGGCTTCCCCAAACGGTTGAAACACCATCCCAAAGGAACTTCTGCGGTCCCCACCGTCTCCGCCGCAGGCGTTTATTTGTCCGAAGGACGCCTTTTTACCCCACTCATATTAAATTCCTTCCCAGTTCAATCGCTTTTATGTTCAAGTCGACAAAATCTTTGGGTGCCCACTTTTTGATGTACTCCACCATATTTTCATATTGGATAATTCCCGTTAACTTCTGGGTCATGGAAAGGGTGACCACAGATGTTAATACGACATTTCCCAATTGTTTTTTGGTTTCATTGATGATGGGAACCTGGTAAATTTTCCATTTCCTGGTATCCCCCAATTCTTTCACCAGGTTGGAATCCACGATCACGATGGCATCATCTTTAACCCTGCTCCTGTAGAGATCAAAAGGAGTCTGAAAGGTGCAAACAAAGAGATCGATGGCATTGGCCTGTGGGAACAGGATTCTCTGATCAGAGATAAGGATATCGACTTTTGTGGGGCCTCCCCTGACTGTGGCGGTATAAGTGGGACTTTCCAGTGCGTATTTGTTCTCCATTTTAACCGCTATATCTACCAGCAGTGCACCGGCGGTAATAATTCCCTGTCCGCCGACTGCAGCATATCTTATCTCGTATCTGTGTCCGTTGGTTTTCATTTTGATTTTGCCTCCCCGCTTTTTTGGGCTGCTCCCCGGGCTGCAGGAACAATGTAATTATAGTACAGTTCAGAATATTCCAGGCGCTCCTTATCTTCCATGAGAACCCCAACCGGGTATTTATGGTTTCTATCTTCAGGTGCCAGTTTGTCATATTCTACTTTGGTAACGCTTCTGCTGGCGATCCAGCGGCCCATGGCAATGGGGTCTTTCATCTTGTTTTTACGCCCAAGGTTGATATGACAATTGCTGATAGCCTCTACCACAGAAAAGCCTTTGTGCTGGATGGATTTTTTAATCACCTGTTTCAAGGGATTCATCCGCACCACGGTTTCTCTGGCCACAAAGGAGGCCCTGGCAGCAATCAACAGCTCACTGGCCATAAATTTGGGTTCAATGTTGCCGTAGGGTGTCGTTTCGGTGATGAATTTTTGTGGTGTCAAGGGGGATACCTGTCCACCGGTCATACCGTAAATGCCGTTGTTGACCAGGATCATTTTGATACCGATATTTCTCCTGGCTGCATGGATCAAATGGTTACCACCAATGGCAAGGGCGTCACCGTCTCCGGATATCACCACAACCAATTTATCCGGGCGGGCTAATTTAATGCCGGTGGCAAAGGTCAATGCCCGGCCGTGGGTCACATGAAGCGTGTTGGTGTTGAAAAACGTGGGCATCCTGCCGGAACAGCCAATACCTGAAACCACCACGATGTCATCCGGCTCTATTTTAAGTTCGGCAAATGCCATGGCAATGGCTTTCATAACCACCCCAATTCCACATCCCGGGCACCAGGGGGTGGGAAATGTCCGATAGCGGATATACCTCTCATAATCTCTCATTTTAAAACTCCTTTATTGCCTGCAAAATGTCTTGAGGCGTGAAGGGAATTCCATTGGCCCGTAACAGGTCTCTTTGTTCTACATCGCACGGGGCCACCCGTTCAATTTCGTATTTGGTCTGTCCCATATTCAGTTCTACGGTGAGAACTTTTTTGATCCGCTTAAAGCGTTCACGAAGTTCTCGTTTGGGAAAGGGCCAGATGGTCAATGCCTGGAATAACCCCACTTTTATGCCTTGCTCCCGTGCTTTCTCAACAGCACTCACGGCAGCCCGGGCCGATACGCCAAAACTGAACACCATTATTTCTGCATCATCCATATAGTATTCCTTGTATTTAATGATATCATCCAGGTAGTTATAGATTTTCTGCATTCTTAAGGTCTGCATTTTCTGGACTGTTTCCGGGTCGGTGGTGGGCCAACCGTGTTTATCGTGTTCCAATCCATCAATGTGAATGGCATAACCCTCAAAAAAATCCACACGCGGACGGACCTCTCCCATTTGCCGATCATAGATATTCAAATCTTCAATTTTGTCTCCGTGTTTTTCCAGGATGGAGATATATCTTGGCTCAGGGATATCGATATCTTCATGGGCTTTGGCGATCACCTCGTCCATTAGTAGGATGACCGGGGTTCTGAATTGTTCCGCCAGGTTGAAGGCGCGGATGGTTTCGCTGTAAATCTCGTCAGAAAAGGCAGGATAAACAGCAATAATGGGATGGTCACCGTGGGTTCCCCAGCGAGCTTGCATGATATCCGCCTGTGACGGTTTAGTGGGCAAGCCTGTAGAGGGGCCCCCTCGCATCACGTTAATAATTACCACGGGAATTTCTGCCATCACCGCCATTCCCAACTGCTCCTGCATCAATGAAAACCCGGGACCACTGGTGGCGGTTAATGTCTTTTTACCTGCCAAAGAGGCACCAATGCAGGCACCAAGGGAAGCAATCTCATCTTCCATCTGGATAAAATCATACCCCAACTTCGGTAACTCAATGGACATATATTGGGCTACCTCGGACGACGGGGTAATGGGATACCCGGCATAAAAATTACATCCGGCAGCGATAGCAGCCCTGGCTGCTATAATGTTTCCTTGTAATACTTCTCTAGCCATTTTTAACCTTCTTTATTCATTATTTTTCCTGGTCTTCGTCGTAATTGACAAATATGGCAAGGTCCGGGCAGCGCAGCTCACACATCTTACAGCCGATGCAGTACTCTGGCGCATCGACTTTTGCCGATACCCCGAACTTGCTTTCAATGTTATCTTCCAACTGTAATGTACCGGTTGGACAAATGTCCACACATAGCCCGCAGCCTTTGCAGTACACCGGTACAAGGGTTATGATGTTTTCTTTTTTAGAGGGCTTCTTTTTTGCCCTGCGAACCAGAGCCTCCTCATTTGCTTTCCGTTCAAATTTTTCCATTTATTCACCTCAAACGACAAACACTATTTAATCTTCTATCCCCTGGTATTCTCACTTCAATATTGCTTACTTTTCATTTTAAAATCAAAATTAACCGCAGCATCTAACCGATTGATTTTTCCTTCCTGCTTAAATAGTTTTTATTTAACTTTTTACTATTTTTTCAGACTATGGATAATAGCATATTTTTTTTTATATTCAACCATTTTTTGAAATTTTTTTATTTTTTTTAACTATCACATGTCCTGAAACATGATCCAGGACACCTTATGACAGAGAAACATGTGCAGGAACGTGAACCAGGACGTATGTTATAAAAAAAAATACTATTCTAGGGGCGAAATATGAAGCGCAAATGCGCAAAAGGAGGTACAGAATGAGCCCATCGAGTCAAAAGATTTTTGCGGCGTTGGTGGACAAGTCCAAATCCACCAAGAAGTGGATGTTTATTCCGCTGTCACTGGTTTTTCACGGGATTGTGATCGCCGGTTTGATTGTGTTACCCTTAATGAGTGCGGATGCCGATCTGCCCCCTGTTAAAATAACACAGGTCTTCCTGACATCGCCTGCGCCTCCCTCGGTACCGCCCCCGCCTGCGGCACCAAAGGGAGGAGGCAGAAAAGGCAGCAAGCAAGCGGAAGAAAAAGCGAAAAATCCCAAACCCATTGATCCCGGGCGATTGGTCCAGCCGGTTGAAATCCCGGAAGAAATCGAAGAAGAGGATATTGGTATGCTTGGCGGCATGGAAGGTGGGATTCCCGGCGGCATCGAGGGCGGTGTAGAAGGCGGCGTGCCCGGTGGTGTCCCCGGCTCCGTACTCCTGGGAAAAGGAGAACAGGATTTCAAGGAACTGAGAATCAGCCCTGTCCAGAAGCCCAGACTCATCAAGAAAGTCAAACCTGTTTACCCGGCCATCGCCTTGAAAGCCCATGTACAGGGACGAGTGATTGTCGAAGCCACCACCGATATCTATGGGAAAGTGGTAAAAACCAGGGTCATCGGCGGTAATCCCTTACTGACAAAGGCGGCAGTCGATGCGGTCAGACAGTGGGTCTACGAGCCCTACATGATCAATGGGATGCCCAGACCCGTTATCTTCACCGTTACGGTTACGTTCGAACTGCAGCGCTGATCGGCCTTTGTAGGGGTTCGGCCGGCATTTCGTGTTCACCCAAAGAAAAGGATAATTATGAATTCTCGGACAGCCTGCATATATTTGACCGGAATCTGACAATTTGGTCCCACTTCTTATTCCTTGCCATTGGGAAGTGGTTTATTGTGGATAAGAAGTGGGGCCATTTTTAATCAAAAAATAGAGATTTCCTTGTTCTTTCATATGTCCGGCAATCAACCGGCTTTTTTCTCCATAACCGGTAAAAAGGTCAACCCGGCCGGGGGTGCGAATCGCACCACCGGTATCCTGGTTCAAAACAAATCCACAATACGGTTTCCATTTTTCCACCTGTTTTTCTTCATTAAATACCGGTAAATAGGTTTCAATGTAGCAGAGTGCGCCTTTGGGAAATAAATATCTATCCGTGGCAATGCTTCGAAAGGGTGTGACCGGGACTTCAAGGGAACCCAATGGTCCCTCATCCATCACCCGGAAAAAAACGTAGCTGGGATTATAACAGAAGACATCCTGTATCTTTTCCGGGTGTTTTTCCAGGTAGTCCCGGATTCGCTGCATGGACATGTTTTCATAAGATAAAATGTTCTGCTGGATCAGCAGCCTGCCAATGGCACGGTAAGGGTGACCATTACTGTCTGCATAGTTGACCCGCAGGGTTTCGCCGGTATCCAATTGTATAATCCCCGATCCCTGGATGTGGAGGAAGAACACGTCGAGGGGGTTATCGATCCAGGCGATTTCCAATCCCTGGCCTTCCAGCTTTTGCTGGTAATCGATCTCCTCACGGGAGTAGTAAGGTACAATTGTCCGGTCTTGGGAAAGCCTTCCCCGCAAAATCCTGGGAAGGCCTTTATGATTTTGAAAAAACGAAAACCGTGATAAGTTTACCCTGTAAAGATCGTCAGGTTTCCGGTACAGGGGATAACGGTAGACTTCAGAGGGTGCTAAAGAGCCCCTTAAATCCGCCTCAAAATAACCGGTGAACAGTACTCGCCTGGCAGCGCTGCGATAAAACCGGTAATTTTGTTTTACATACCGGAAAAGCTCTTCCGTCAAACCATATTCATTTAATTTGGCTTTAAAATCCAGGAGGCTTTCCTTCATTTGCTCAAGGGAAATTTTCTCTTCACCAAATGAAAATAAAATTCCTGGCGGCTGTTCCTTTTGTTCAACTTTCTCAAAATACCTCAGGCTTTGATCAATAGCCTGGATAAGGGACCCTGCATCGCGAAGGTCCTTGATTGCCGGTGCCGAAACCGGGAACAGTGAATTTTCCGGCGTCCATTCCACCGGTTTCTTAAGAACCTGAAACAAAATAAAAACTACCGCCAGTATTACAACCAGTATTATTAAGCCAATGTAAAAAAACTTTTTCATTTTATTATCATTGCAATACTGCCATTTGTTTTATAATTATCAAAGTTAACACTATTTGAAGGGTTTGTCAATAAGAAGTTTCAGAAGTGTCAGAAAGTCAGAAAATCAAGAAAAATGAAAACGGCTAAAAATCCTACAAAAATCCTCTTGACTTTTTTTTCCCAGTCCAATAGAATGGAATTTGTTTATTAAAAAGTGGACGGCGTCCACACCCTATAGGACTCGTTCATGACGTTTGAAAGATAACAGGCGAAAGAACTTTGTTTTTTTTGCGCGTTTCTACAGAATATTAATAAAATAGGAGGTTTCATGGCACAAGCAAAAAAAATCGAGAAATCGGAATCTAACTTCCACCTGATGGTGGTAAACCTGGTGGAAAAAGTGGTGGAGTTTTTTAGGGGTTTATTAAACAAGGATGTCCTGGCATTCTGTATCCGCTGGCTGACCTGGATTGGGCATGTGGGCATTATCGTGGCAGCGGCCCTGGGATTCCTTTTTGCCATTATTTATGCTATTCGCACCAATTCCTTTACCGGTTTCTTATATGGAATTGGTTGGGTGATCCTGATCTTTGTAATACAGTACACGGCCAAACGATTCCTGCCCGCAGGCGAAGCCCTGATCAAAAACAACCCCACACAACTGGGCTCAAAAGCGTTTCTGGACTGCTTTGGGTTCCTGATCATGATCGGCGGTATCATTGTACTGATTATGTCAATTATCAGTGCAGTCCAGGCCGGATCGATTCAACCCTTCCTCTGGGGACTGGTAGCATTCTTCTTCCTGGAATTCCTGGCATTGGTTTCGTTTAATCCTGATGAAATTACCATCAATATCGTCGAAGAAAATTCCGCGGGACAGGAGGCCATCGGTATCGTGACCTTCTTTATAAAAAGCTATATGAAATTAGTTCCCATCTTTTTCGGTATTTATATTGTCATAGGAGTAATAAAACTACTTATCGACATGATTGGCCTTTTTGGCAGCAATGTGGCTCTTGCATGGGACAGGGGCAATGCGGATGCTTTAGGAATCATCTACGGAGCCCTTCTCCCCTTCTTAGCCTACGTGTTCTTTGCCTTCGCTTACCTGATAATCGATATCATCAAGGCCATCCTCTCTATACCGGAGAAACTGGATAAATTGGGAAAATAGTAAGCAACATTACGAAGTTTGACTTAGCTGTTGGCACCTATTTGGGAACGTAAACATCCCAGTCGGTATGTTTTACCCCAGGCAAAACCAGGGGACGTGGAACGACGAAGCGGGTTTTGTGACAACCACTTCATATGTTTCTCCTTTTTCTATGTGAGTTATTTTCTCTTCCTTTTATCGGTCTGCCATTCATACACCAGTATTTGATACCTGCAAAATTAACCGCTACCACCACAGGTATAATAACGAGTTGAACCAGCAGTGGATCTCTCCGGGTTAATTCCGTGAGTTGTTTAAGTAAAAACATATTGAGCAAATATGAGGTAATGTAGACAGTAAAATATTTTAACAAGCGGCTTTTAAAAACCAATTTCTGCTCCGGTTTAAAAACCCACAGGAAGTTGATTATGTAGGTCAGCAGCACGCCCAACAGCCAGGAGAGCGAAAAGGAGACCAAATAATGAAGACGGATGACTTTGAGTAAAATAAAATAAAACAAAAAGGTGAACACGGCATTGAAGGCACCTACAAAGGAATATTTAACGAAATGCAGGAAAAATTGGCGGTTGATTTGGATTTTAATCATAGATTTTCTCGATAATATAAGGGGGACGGTTGCGAACCTGGTCCAGGGTTCGCCACAGGTATTCGCCGATAACTCCCAGCATTAACATTTGAATACCAGATAATATCAGTATCACAATCATAAGTGGTGCCCAACCAACAGCAGGGATTCCACCAAAAATTTTGGCAAAAAATATAATCAACGCATATAAAAATCCTCCCAGTGCCAACAACATACCCACAATGGAAATCAATCGCAGCGGAAGGTAAGAATAGCTCATCACACCGTCAATTAAATATTTAACTTTTTTGGAAAAGGTCCACCGGGATTTTCCCACCTCTCTTTTGCTCCTTTTGTAAGGAATAAACTTTATTTCATAACCCGGCCACAATATTTGTCCCTGCCAGAAGGGATTGGCTTCGGGTCTGTCAAGAATAATTTTCTTGACTTTATTGCTAATTAATACATAATCAAAGCCGCCAACAGGCATGTTGGAAAAACTCAATTTTTTAATAATACCGTAAAACAACCGGGAGGTCTTGCGTTTCAAAAAGGGTTCATCCCTGGAGCTCCGGCTGCAGACCACCACCTCATAGTTATTTTTATAAAAGTGATCCAGCATTTGATTAATTAATTCAGGGGGGTCCTGTAAATCTGCTGATATATTAATCATGCACTTCCCTTTTGCCAGTTGGTAACCGGCCCTGATGGCAGAGACCTGGCCGAAATTTCGAGTAAATTTGATAATTTTAATATTTTCTTCCGGGTACTCCTCCTTTAACTGCATCAACTCAGCCAGGGAACCGTCCCCGGACCCATCATCCACAAAAATAACTTCACTGTTCTTGTCCTGGTTACGGGCAATCACCTTATTCCGAAGGGTGTGATACGTTTTCTTCAGTGTTCCCTCGTTAAAAAATACCGGGATGACAATGGAATAATCAATGGATTCGTTGGCCTCGCTGCTTACGGTTGTCATGTTATTTTCATCGACTTTCACTTTCTTTTTATATTACCTTAAATAAGTCTCAGTAAATTTTCGTTTTCTTACCACTCGTGCAGGATTTCCTACCGCCATCACGTTGGCATCGATATCATTTATTACGATGCTTCCAGCACCCACCAGGGTGTTTTCGCCGATTTTTACTTTTTCGATAATAGTGGCGCCGGCCCCCACAGCCGCTCCCCAGCCGATGTTGACACCCCCACATATTACTGCACCTGGAGAGATATTAACAAAATCCCCAATCACCGCATCATGTTCTACAATTGCCCCGGTATCGATTATACAACAAATGCCGATTTTAACCCGGTTCCAGATAACAGCGTTGTGGGCCACAGCCGTTCCGCGTTCCACCACTGCATCCGGGCTGATAAGCGAATGGGAAGAAATCACCGCTGCCAACCGCTCCCTGCTATGTCCAGGGCTGTTAACCACCTGGTAAATCCTATGTCTCACCGAATTTTCACCCACAGCAATATGGTAATACTTCTCCTGGAGAGCGGTGCTCCCGGTGTAATCCTCTATATCCCCCAAAACCGGGTAATTGTGGAGGATGGTTCCCGGTTTTTCAGTGGAGATATAACCCAATATATTGAAATGACCCTGCTCCTCTATTATGCCAATCAATTTAGAGGCATGGCCTCCGGCTCCGAAAATAATAAGCTCTTTTTTTTCCATAACCTGTGGTTCGTCCGTTTACTGTTTTTTCACGATTTCACAAATTCTGTCCACATCGGTTAATTCCAGTTCACCGTACAGCGGTAGACACAAGATTTGCTGGCTCAGCTTTTCCGCCACCGGCAAATGACCGGGTGATGCCGAAGGGAGATGGCGGTAGGCAGGAACCCGACTGATTAACGGATAAAAATAGCGCCGCGAATAAATATCGTGTTTTTTTAACTCATCGTATACATCATCCCTGGATTTTCCCATTTCTTTCGGGTCAATGAGAACCGGGAAATATTGGTAATTATGTTTTACCCCTTCCCTATCCGGGATTAATGTGAGTCCCGGTGTCCCATCCAGGGATTCCCGGTAATACTCAACAATGGTTTTTCTTTTTTGGATTTGATTTTCAATATCCTCTAATTGCAGCAGCCCGTAACAGGCCTGGAATTCGTTCATTTTAGCATTGATACCAGGGGCCACGACAGTTACTTCGTCGGCAAACCCGAAATTTTTTAAAAAGTCCACCCTTTTTTTCAACGTTTCATTATCCGTAACAATGGCCCCTCCCTCCAGGGTATTGAAGAGCTTGGTGGCATGAAAGCTGAGAATAGACATTTCCCCATGGTTCAAAAGGGTTTCCCCCTGTAATTTTACCCCGAAAGCATGAGCGGCATCGTATATCACTTTCAAGCCGTAGGTATCTGCAATGTCGGCGATCATTTCCACATCGCAGGGATAGCCGTACACATGTACCGGTAAGATGGCGGTGGTATCAGGAGTGATCAAGGATTCGATCTTTTCCGGGTTGATAGTGAAATCCTGTTCTTTTATGTCACAAAAAACCGGTATAATGCGGTTCCAATACAGTGCATGGGTAGTGGCCACAAAACTGTAAGGCGTGGTTATGACCTCCCCTGTGATTCGAAGCGCCCGGAGTCCCACCACCAGGGCCAGGGTTCCATTGGCAAATAGGCTGCAGTACTTAACTCCCAGGTAATCGCTTAGTGCTTGTTCAAACTCCTGGTGATATTTGGCGTTATTGGTCAACCACTTACTTTCCCAGATATCTTCCAGGTATTTAACAAACTTATCCAGGGGCGGCATGGACGGCTGAGTTACATACACCGGTTTTCGTTTCTTTTGCATGTTTGTTAATCTTAACTTAATGCCTTATACACGTACAGGGATATGAGCAAAGACAATTAAATAAAAGAATAGTGTACCTCAAACCACCGGAATTTGCAAGTCTTAATCGATATACCCCAATGTCCTTAATGCTTCTCTGGTTTTTTCATCATAAACAATCGGCCGTCTTTTTTGAGTGAAGGCATTGAATCGATTCTTCAAAAAACCGATCAAATATTTCATCAAATACTTACCCGCTGCCTTTGTCGTATATAAGTTATTGGTCTCCCCGGGATCATTTTCCAGGTCATACAGTTCATATTTAGCATTACTTAAAAGCTGTCTGTCCAGGTGATCGGGAATATAAATCAACTTCCACTTTCCATCAATCACAATCTTCTGATAATTCCTGGCATACCCGGCAAAAGAATATATGACACGTTTTCTTACCGGCTTTTCTTTTCCCAGCATAAGATTTTTAATGCTCTTACCATCCACAGGGGGTCCATGAATCCCAAGCAAATCAAGAAGGGTAGGAAATATATCTACCAGGCTTACTGCCGTGGTTACTGAAATGGGTTTAAGTTCAGGATGGTAAATTATGAAAGGGATTTTTAAACAGTTATTATAAGGAAAACGCCCATGTGAAAAATAGTAATCATGACCACCCAGGCTTTCACCATGGTCCCCCCATAAGACAATGATCGAGTTATTAAAAAGTCCCATGGCTTTGATTTCTCCCAGCAAGATTCCAATATGATCATCCGTGAACTTTATTTCAGCATCATATTGAGCGATCACGTATTTTAAAACATTTCCTTTAATGCCGTGGCCAACGTCCAATCTCCTCATCGACCACACCCTGGATTCATCATAAGCATCAATCCCGCCTTCGGGAATTCCCTTTAAAAGTTTTAGTTTCCTTTTGTCAGGAGGTACATCTTTGATTTTCTGGTTATATAAGCGGTCATTAATAAAAATTTTTTTATATTTCCCCAGGGGTTTGTATGGGGCGTGAGGGTCTTTGTAATGAATCCAATAAAGAAATCTTTTTTCTTTTAGCTGTTTCAGGGTCTTTATTGCGATTTCGGTTAATTCATGAGCCTGGAGGTCTTTATGTTGTAATCGGTCAAATCCCTGGTTGAAATTAGAATCTTTAATTACCATATTGGCATTTAGACCTTCTGTTTTGAAGCCCTTCCCGGCTAGAATTTCAGTTAAAAGCATTAAGCCATCGTCTAAGTACTGTTGAGGGGCAATTCGTTCAATACCGATTTTAAATGGATACATTCCCGTAAAAAAAGCTGCAAAGCTGGATGTTGTTTTTGGCCAGGGCGTATAGGCATTTTCGAAAAAGACCGTTTTTTTTGCGAATTCATCTATATGGGGTGATGTGTTCCTCCTGTATCCATAACACCCCAAATGATCCGAGCGCAATGTCTCAATGGAGATTAAAATAACATTGTATTTGGTTGAGTTTTTTCTCTCTCCGCAGCCGGGAAGAATGAACAACTGTAACATCAAGATGATTGTAAGCAAGATGGATAATTTCATTTGATATCTCATTTTGCCTGAATTTACAATTCATTATACCATATTTTATTAATATTCTGTAAAAAAAAGGGAAAAAAAAGGAAAAAGGGAACGAAAAAGGGAACAGTCAAAAAAAGAAAAAAAAGTGGACAGTCAAAAAATTGCAAATGAATGGTTTATTTCCATTTTGTTTCAGCAATTCTAATTTTACCAATTGTCCGGGCGAACACGAGGGTTCGCCCCTACATCTGATGGACGTTTTCGTGCATTCTCGTAGGGGTAAACCTTGTGTTTACCCTTGCTTGAAACGCCAAAATTAGAATTGCTGATTTTGTTTCTTTCAACTTGACAAAAAAATAAAATTCTGAAATAATTGATTATTGCTCATGAACCGGACGTGAATGGCGAGTGCTAAAATGACAAAGCGAGAAATTATTAAGAAAGTGACCCAAATTATACTGAAACATGCAAAACCGGAACGGATTTACCTGTACGGTTCCCAGGCCACTGGAGATGCAGCTCCCACCAGCGATATCGATATCGCTTTTATCGATGAAAATTTCAAAGATATTTACCGGATAAAGGAAGAAGTTGAACAATTACCCACCCTTCTGAAAATCGATGTTACCAATCTCACTCATACAGAAGAACGTTTTAAAAAGCGGGTGATGGCAGAGGGTAAAGTTCTATACAGCGCCAACAAAAAATTACGTGCAGAAGATGGGTTACTAAACTTTTCCAAAGCACTGGAACGATTCGTTTATGTGGTGGACCGGCAGAAAAAATTTTATGCTGAAAGAGAAGACGATATTTATTTAGACCTGGTGGTGAAACGATTTGAATTCACATTTGAAATGAGCTGGAAGGCTGTCAAAAGATACCTGGATTTTACCGGTATCGGGTGCATGAATCCACGCAGTTGTTTTAAGGAAGCGTTTAGCCAGGGATTGATCGATGAGGAGAATACCTGGTTGGATATGATCGAAATGAGAGACCTGTCCAGCCATATATACGATGAGGAAGAAATCAAAGAAATCCTGGACCGGCTTGATGCTTACAAAAAAGCCTTTACAAAGCTGAAACAAAGCATTGAATCCCATTTAAAAGAATAGGTTGCAAAAAAGAAACCACGGTACTATAATTAATCCATGAAGAAAAATAAATTGGATTATAACCAATATGTGGCCTTTATCAACAGGGAAACCGAACTCAAAGAATTAAGAAATTTTGTCAATAAAGAACCCTGTGAAATCCTCTTCATTCATGGCCCCAAATCTTCAGGGAAAACGACGTTACTGTACAAATTTTTTGAACAAATCGAGAAAGAACAGAAGTTGGATGTCAAGTTCCTGAATCTTAGAGAAAAATTAATCGGCAATTACAAAGATTTTATCCGCATTTTCTTCGGCATCGATTATTCCCGGTCAAAAGAGGACGTAAAAGAAAAACGCCAATACAACCTGTTCAATTTCTTTAAACTGTCGGTAGAGGTCTTAAAAGGCATGGAAAGCGGCGAACTGGACCCCTTTGAGATTATGAAGCGCGAATTTATCAAACTAACCGGGAAAGGAATAAAACCGGTTATAATCATCGATGAACTCCAGGCTATCGACCATATATATATATCTAATGGAAACGAACGGCAGGTGATTATCGAATTGTTTAATTTTTTTGTGGCCATGACCAAAGAAAGCCACCTGGCACATATCATTGTTGCCTCCTCAGACGGGTATTTTTTAAATACCGTGTATACCGATTCACGCTTGAAACAAACCTCGGAATTTTACAAAGTGGATTTTCTTCCCAAAGAAGATGTAATGGAATGGCTAATGAACCTGGGAAAATATTCGAAGATAAAGGATTATACCCTTACCCGGGAAGATGCTGAAAAAATATGGGATACGGTTGGCGGCAGTATGTGGGAAATCCAGAATATATTGGGACACCTTTTCAATAAATCCATCGATGACGTCTTAACGCTTCATAAAAAGAAAATAAAAGGAATTATCGCACATTACATCATGTTTGATAAAAAAAGAAGAGACGTACTTCGTGTTATCAATGAGCAAGAAGTATTAAGAGAAGAGGATACAAGCCTGGAAACTCTTGGGATAGAATTACAGGAACTAAAAGAATTATTAAAGGATATGGTGAGGAACAATATTTTATACTTCGATCCCATCGAGGCTGTTTACTACCCCCAGGCCAGGAGTTACCAATGGGGAATCCGGTTGTATTTTGAAAGTTCAGTTAAAAAGAAAAAGAAAACAAAAAAAAGAAGTAACAGTTAAGTTAATCGAGAAGGCATTTACAATGCGGTAATAAGCGCGAAGGATACCTTATTTTTCCCCTTTACATCCGTAGAGCTTTCATATACAATGATAATATGAAAAAATACACTGTCTATTTAGGAGCTTGCAGCGATTATAACCCCGATACCGTTGCTTCCATCATTGAAACCGCCCTTACCCATATTTCCCTGGCCAAACCCATCAGCGGTAAAATATTAATCAAACCCAACCTGGTCCTGGTACACCCCAAGGTGGCACCGGATTGCCATACCCGTAAAGAAGTTATCGAAGGGATTCTAAAGGTCATCCACAAACAGGGCAGCGATGTTGAAAAAATCAATATCGTGGAAAAATCCGGCCTGGGCGTTCCTACAGCCTCAATGTTCCGCCGCGCCGGTTACAAAAAGCTGAAACGAAAATACAAAAAAAACAATGCCCGTGTCAAATTGTGCGCCATGGAAGAACGACGCCGCACCACCGTTGTGCTGGAAAAAGGAAAAATCCACTCCCATATCTCCATCCCCAAAGAAATCAAAGAAAGGGATTTTTTGATTTTTGCCCCCAAACTAAAAACCAATGTCCTGGCTCACGCCTACACCGGCGCCCTGAAATTAAACATCGGTACCATCGACGGAAAAGAAAGACTCTCCTACCACCATCATCAATTGCCAGCTAAAATCGTGGATATCCTGGAAACAGCCAACCCGGATTTAGTGGTTACAGACGGAATCCGCATGGCTTTCGGCGGAAACCAGATGACCCAACAAGGAACAGATATGGGAGTTATTGTCGTATCTTCTAATGCCGTGGCCCACGATATGGTGTGCGCCAAACTACTAAACCTCGACCCTTTCAAAATCCAACACATCCAGGAAGCTGTCGATCGAGGATACGGACCGACTTCTTTCGACGAGATCGAAATCCTGGGCGATTTTCCAGTGGAAAAGGCACAAAAAATTACCAGCCAATTGGATTTTGGGTTTTATCCAGTAGAACAGTTTCCCTGTAATTTTAAAATTCATTCCGGTATACCTTATTGCATCGGCGGCTGCCACGGCATTTTCCTGGACTGGCTCCATATGGTAAAAGACCGAAAACCCAAACGATTAAAACGGTTCCCCCCGTTAAACGTATTGATCGGGAAAGTCAATGAAACCATAGAAGCTAAAAAAGTATTACTGGTAGGAGAGTGCGCCAAAGCATCCCCCCATGTAAAGGCGAAAAAGGTGGTGTGTATTAAAGGCTGCCCACCCAGCCATAAACGAATTGCCTGGGATATGATGGTGCGCTTCTTCCTACTGGCACCCCTGGTACTGCCATCGTTGATCTTCGATGCATATGTACTATACCCCCTGAAAAAAATCAAAGGCTGGTTCGTTAATCTAAAAAAACTGCTCTGAGAATTTTTGCCTTCGGCGACCAGGGGCTCTTTTTAGTAAAAACCGCCCCTGGACCCCGCAAAAACTTTTGATACACGGTCAAACATCGTACTATGCTTCATAAAGGTATTCCTCATTGATACATCTTCTTTCTTATCTTCCTGCTTTTTACTTCTTACTTCTTACTTCCTACTTCCTACTTCCTTACTTGCTTCATTTCCAGTTGTTTTTTATAGGCTAAGCACGCAATTCGTCAAATGATTCGACAAGATGTATGTCATTTTGTTTAACGATTTGACAAAATGATAGGATTTTGGCCCTCCCGCCGCAGGCGGAAAAACATCTTGCCCGAAGGGCGCAAATTCCATTTTTAATTTTTAATTTATTATTTTTCGTTTTTAATTTGAATTCCCGGATAGCCTCCCAGGCACCTCTCTGCCCCGAAGAGAATATGGCCCGACATGTTCAATTAAAACCCTGGTAAATTCTCCCGCCCCTGTCCCGGATTTAAAATTGACTACCCGGTAACTTACAGTCCTGCCAATCACGTCACCAGGCTTTTTGGGATTTTTTCCCGTTATCAGCACCTCCACCGTACTTCCAGCCAGCGCTTTATTGTTTTTTAACTGGATTTTCCTTTGAAGTTCTTGCAATTCATACAGCCGCTGCTTTTTGACTTCCAGGCTTAACTTATCTTCCATTTTAAACGCCCTGGTATGCTTGCGGGGCGAATAAATAAAGGAGAAGATGTTTTCATATTCCACTTTCTTCACCAAAGAAAGAGTTAATTTAAAATCATTTCCGGTTTCCCCCGGATACCCCACAATAAAGTCAGAACTGAAGGTAATATCCGGGATTCTCTTCTTAAATCGCCGGATAATATCCAGGTATTGACCACGGGTATAAATCCGGTTCATTTTTTTTAATATCCGCGTGGAACCGGATTGGGCAGGAAAATGAATGTTCCGGGCAATCTTGCGGTGCTTTGCCATGACAGCGATCAATTCATTGTCATAATATCCCGGATAAGACGTAATAAACCGTATCCACTTGACATCGATCCGCTGCGCCATCACATCCAGAAGATCAGTGAATTTCATATTCCTCTCTTTATCCTCCCAGTTGTTCACATTCTGACCCAGTAAAATAATCTCCTTGTATCCCTTTTCCGCCAGGTAAGCCGCCTCTTCCATTATTTTTTCAAACGGCCGGTGCTTTTCCCTGCCCCGGGCAAAAGGCACAATACAGTAAGAACAGAAATTGTTACAGCCTTCCATGATGGAAATATAACCGGAAACATGACTGGTACGGGCGTCAATTCCGGGTATAGCTTCCTGCCACTGACGGATAAATTGGACCTTGATACCGGTCTTTCGGTTTCGGGTTTCTAAAATTTCATCCACGATCCCATCGATCTGGTAATACTGGTGGGTGCCCACAATATAATTAATATTAGGATTTCGTTCCAGGATTTTTTCTTTTTCCGCCTGGGCCACACAGCCAGCCACGATAATGATCTTATCTTTGGGCAGGCGGCCGGCATAAGAAAAAATTTTATCCTGGGGCTTTTCTCTTACCGCACAACTATTAATGATAACGATATCGGCGCTTCCTTCATCCCGGGTAATGGTTAATCCTTTGTTTTCCAGAATATGCTGCATCTTTTCCGAATCATTGACATTCATCTGGCAGCCGTAGGTCTTGATAAAAAAATTCATTAGCGGTTTTTTTCCACTAGGCTTTTCGCAGCCTTCAACACATCACCATTCACAACACTGCCCACCATTAACCGGCCGATTTCATTGACCCTCTCTTCATCTGATAATTCCTTTACATAACTGAAAGTTTGTTTCTTTTTAAACTCTTTGCTGACCAGGAAATGACAGTCCGCAAATGAGGCTATCTGGGGCAGATGAGAAATACAAATCACCTGGTTACTTTTGGAAATCCGTTTTAATTTTTCCCCTACAAATTCAGCGGTTTTCCCCCCAATCCCCGTATCAATTTCATCAAAAATATAAGTGGAATCCACATCATCCCTGAGTATGGACTTTAACACCAACATCAAACGGGACAACTCACCACCGGAAGCAACTTCCCGAATCCGGCCCGGCTCATAACCGGGATTGGAAGTAAAATAAAATTCAATGTTATCCGCACCTTTATCCGTGATATTTTCCCTATCCGGCTCGTTTTCCTCGATTTTTACCAGGAAACGAGCTTTAGTCATTTCCAGTTTTGCCAGTTCCTTTTCCACGATTCGACTCAATTCCCTGGCCTTCTTCTTTCGCTGGTTTCGCAATTCCACGTTGATTTTCTTATACTCCAGGAAACCGTTATCGATTTCTTCCTGTTTCTCCCGGATGGAAAAATCCATATTCCTTAAAAGGTCCCGTTCTTTTTTCAATTCATCCCGCTTTTGCAATAACTGGTCCAGGTTCATCTTGTATTTGGATTTGAGCCGGTTCAACCGCATTAACTTTTCCTCTACTTCGTTCAATTCATCTTCGCTGTAGTCCACGCTGCCAATGATGTTGGACAGGGCAGCAGATATTTCAGGCAAAAGATTGTAAAAGTGATTCATCTCATCACTTAAGCTGTCCAGTTCAGGATAGATTTTTCTCAGGTACTCCATGCTGTCCAGGTTTTCAGCAATGGTATTATATACGGAGTCATCCTTTTGAGAAAGATCGCTCACCAGCCGGTGAGCTTTCGATAGAATTTCCTCTGCTGAAGAGAGGATCATTAATCGCTGCTCCAACACCTCATCATCACCGCTGTTCATCTTAAGGTTTTCAATCTCGGAAATCTGGAACTCAATAAAATCAAGGGTCTCTTTAGCCTTATTTCCTTTTCGTTTCAATTCTTCCAGTTGGTGAATCAACATTTTCAAGTGCTCATAACTCTCAGCCAGTCGATTCAATAGGACATGGTTCTGACAAAACTCATCCAGGTAAATCCGGTGGTTGGCGGGGTTTAACAGGAATACATGTTCGTTTTGTCCATAAATATTGAGAAGGTTTTCAGCTTTTTCTTTTAATTGAATAAACGGTACCAGGCTGCCGTTGACATAACAGAATGATCTTTTTTTATTTATTTCCCGCCGTAAAATAAACTCCTCATCCCCCTCGGTAAACATGGCCTCTACCACCAGTTTATTCTCTTCACCCCGGATAGCACTTTCCGGGACTTTTTTCTTGAGAAAATGATTGACCGCCCCGATCAATATGGATTTCCCCGTGCCGGTTTCGCCGGTTAATATATTTAAATGAGGAGAGAACCGGATTTCAACTTTTTCAACTACGGCAAAGTTTTCAACTTTTAAATAGTCCAGCAAGATTCACCACCATTTTTATTTAATTGTTAATAGTCAATTGTTAATTATTAATTTTCAATTTAACTCATATGGTTCCAGCAGGGTCCGGAGGTTGAGTCGTCCGTATCCCAGGAACTCGTCGACACCCGGGTCTTCGTCTTGATTGACGTCGTCGGCTGTGTATTTAATCAGAGACATGATCTGTGCATTGGTGAGGAACGGTTTATAGGAGATCAATAAGGCCGCGGCCCCGGCCGCGTATGGACAGGCAAAGGAGGTACCGCTGTCCCAGCGGTAGGAGCTCAGGTTGTCCGGTTCATAGGGAGAGAAGCGTGCCCCCCAGACAAAGTACCCTGGAGCAGCGACATCCACTTCCGGGCCGGTATTGGAGAAGGGAGCATGTTGGTCATCGGCACCCGTGGCGGCAACGGCCAGACAATAATCATCATATGCAGCCGGATAATGAACATTGGGACTGTAATTCCCTGCCGAACAAACAAGCACCACGCCTTGCTCATATGCATATTTACAGGCATCTTCAAGAACAGGACTGGGGTTCCTGCCTCCAACGCTGAGATTGATCACATGAGCACCATGTTCTGCAGCATACCTGATACCGGCAGCTATGTTGCTGTAGGAACCATACCCGCTGGCTGCCATTGTTTTCAGGGGCATGATCCTGGCATGCCAGCATACACCGGCGATGCCTACCCCATTGTTGGTATTAGCCGCCGCGATAGAAGCCGCAAATGTTCCATGACCGTGGTCATCGGACGCATCCGGGGTGTCGTTCACGAAATTGTAACCCTGGATGACTTTGCCGGCTAAATCTTCGTGATCCCCTGACACACCACTGTCAATCACGGCAATAATCATATCTTCACTTCCTGTAGTCCAGGCCCAGCCAGCGGGGGCTTTAATATCACTGCCGGTTGTACCACTTAAACCGGTTTCAGGTAAGTATACCTGGCCGGTATTGTATAAGGCATACTGGTACTGGAAATACTCATCATCAGGATAAATTGCCGTACCAGGTGCTGTGGATGCCGGGCAACTCGCGGCTAACACGGGTTTACTTGATTCGTAACCGGTGGGCACCGTCGAATCGATAACCGCATAGTAATCCGGCGACGCATCGATGACAAATGGCTCGAGGCGCAGCTTCCGGCAAAGGGCAGCAATATCGCAATTCTCTTGAGTCTCAACCATATAATAACCCGTGTATTTATGATAACGAACCCCTTTAATTTCCGATCTGTATCTATGGGACAGCACGGTTGCCAGCTGGTTGTGCCTGGCATTTCTCCCGGGAATTCGCCCCCGGGCAGAGCTCTCGGTTGTCTCTGCAGTCGGCGTTTCATCTTCCGAGAATTTTACCAACACCCGGTTTTTGACATATTCCTGCCCGTTGATTAATTTCCCATTGTCGGATGCCTTTAATTCATCACTGGCAAAACCAGGATGAACCGCCAATAAAAAGGCAATAACTATACCGATAATAAAAATAAATTTTTTACTATTCATTTTCTACCTCTTAAAAATTAAAAGATATAAAAGACCTCTATGGAAAGGGAGGTTTTTGAAATTAAATTGACCTTAAGGTTGACATCGAAGTGGCTGCCCACTTCAAAACGGGCACCAGCCGCGATTCCTATATCATTCTCTTGCTTGTAGGATAATTCCTCTTCTCCTTCCAGTTCTTCAATGGTTTCAGAGGCCTTTAATTTCCCATCCAGGAAATTCAATTGCGGTCCGGCAAAAATAGTGAAGTAGGAAAAACCGTCGTACTGCACCCACAATTCAAGACCGATCTGGGTGAAGCTGTTCTTTACGATCGCTTCACCGCTAACCACAGGCAGTTGGATAGGCAGCTTTTTTTCATATTTTTTAAAATACAGGAACTCGCCGCTGGCAGCAAAAGAGAAATCTTTCCAGGAAAGAAATTCTGATTTGGCCCGCAGCCCCATGACCATAGAATTGAATTTCTCCTCATTTACCCGTAAGGAGAGAGGCAGGTTGTAAAAATCCACCGGGTCTTTTAAATGGTTACTGTTGAAGCCAGCCACTACTCCCAGGATTAAATAATCCGAAATACCCACATCCAGTTCCAGTGCCAGGTAAGAATAGTTTAATGTGTTTACCAGGTTGTTATCGCCAACCAGGACAGATACCCGGCTGTGGTTAAAATTTAAACCCACACTGTAATCGATCTGGAGGGATTTTGCAGGGGATGGTTTTGTTTCTTCAGCCGGAAGTAGTGCCAGAGACAATGCAATTAATGTAATCACTAACAACGAAATTTTGATTTTCATTTTCTTGTCCTCATTTTTTGTTCATATGTTTACCTAGTTTTTGTTAATTATAAATTAAGTATCAATATACCCAAAACCCTGGTATTTGTCAATGAATTTATTGCCTCCGGCCCTGCGGCGCAGGGAGCCAAAGCAGGCGCATTCGCGCCATATAAAGGCTTCCTTACCTGAATCTGCCAATTGAATAACCATTTTCAGAGTTGATGAGGATCATAAAGGTGGGCGTTGTTTCAAACGTTTAGGGAAGCCTTAACCTTACTATATGATTATGATGGGGTAGTATGGTTCGCACCACAAACTACAGGCTGACCGTGTATGAAAAGCTTTTGCGGGGGTCCAGGGGGCAGTTTTCTCGAAAAGAGCCCCCTGGCCGCCGGAGGCAAAAAGAATTGATAAAAATATTCAATGCGCATTTGAAATTAAATTAAAAAAAAATTATTTAGTACTTGACAAAAACCAAAAGTTGTTGTAATTTAAGAAACTATGAAAGTAAGCAACTACGAAATCTTTGATATTCACGCCGAGTTCTGTAAGACGCTGGCTAATCCGAAGCGGCTGCTTATCGTCCAGGTTCTAAAAGACGGTGAAAAGACGGTAGGCGATTTCTCGAACCTTTTAGAGCTTCCCATTGCCAATGTAAGCCAGCATTTAAAAGCCTTAAGAGATCATGATATCGTAACTGCTCGCAAAGAGGGCCAAAAGGTGTATTATTCCTTAACCGATCCACGCCTGGTGGATGCCTGTGATCTGATCCGAACCATCATCGCCGACTTGAATCGCCGAAAAGGAAAAATTGTAGACGTAGATATCGATTTCGGTTAAGACCCCGGAGGTCCCTGCAAAAAAACGTTTTTCCGACTACGTTGTCGAGTAGTCGAAAACAAGAGGTATTTTACTAAGGGAAGAAGTCTGTATACATGAGGATTTAAATGGATGACATTAAAATGGTAATCGAAAGGAAGAAGAAGTTATTCCTGGGTGCGGTGGTGGTTGTCCTGGCGATTATCGCCATCCTGGGGTATGCGTTTGAGGGGAAAAAGGAGCCGCGGCGCGTGGCTTTCGACACCAAAGGCGGAGGTGTTATTTTTGATCACCGACTGCATGTCTCACTTAAAAATACCATGTGCAGCGAGTGTCATCACAATTATGAAGAAAGTAAACAGAATTCCTCTGCAATGAAATGCCGTGTGTGTCATTACAGTAAAAAGATAGAAATATCCGAAGATGAAGCCATCCACAAACGACTCATTGGGAAGAATTGTATTGACTGCCATGCGCAAGGTTCTGTTAACTGTGAGTTTTGTCATAATGCCGAGAATTTTCTACCCATCAAATCGCCGGAAAAGGTGGCGTTTGATACAGATGGCGGTAAGGTGGTTTTTGATCATTTGACCCATGCCTCTGCCGATGGTTATGACCTGGGGTGTGATTCCTGCCACCACGACTACAAACCGGAAAAGAAAAAATCCTTTCCCATGAATTGCCGGCGGTGCCACTACAATAAAAAATATTCGCCTATCTGTGAAAAAGAAGATACCCATATCAGGTGTATTGCAAAAAATTGTGTGGATTGTCATTCGGATGTTGCCGAAGACTGCGAAAAATGTCACAAGGAATAGTGGATATCTAAAAAAATGAAGAAAACAAATCTATTAGCCCTAAATTATAATGAGATGAAAATTTTGGAGGCACCGGAACCAAAAGAAGTTTTGCTACCGCTGTGGGGGTTCGAAGATAAGAAAGATCGACAGAAGATTAAAGAAGGAACCCCTGTAATTACCGGTGAACAGATCATTCCCGGTGTTTTTTCCACGGTGACCGGTACGATAAAAGGCATTGAGCCGTTATTCCCTGTCAATACCGCCGCGGGAAACGGGAATGGAAGTGTTACCGCAGTAAGGATCGAGGTTTCTGAGAGAGAGGAATTGAGCCCCATGGTAAAACATGAGCCCGATTTTTTAGAAAAAGAACCCGTTGAATTGCTGGAAAAATTGAACCATGCCAACCTGGGATTTTGTGAGGATGTCGAGACCATTAAAGATGTAGACACAGTAATTGTAAGTGCCGTAGATACAGACCCGGTTCAATGGGTTTCCCAGCAGGTGCTGAGAGAAGATAAGGATATGGTCATCGAAGGATTGAGATTGGTTCAACATTTAACGTCAGCCCAACAGGTGGTGTTAGTGGTCCCCGAACCCCTTGGTCATCTTGTGCAAGATGCGGTAAATGCAGAAAAGCCGATCAAACTCTACCCGGTCAAACCCCTTTATCCCAACGGCCTGCCTGAGATCCTGGTAAGAGATATGGCCAATATTTACAACCTGGATAACCATCTCTTTTTAACGGTTGAGAAATTGGCAGCGTCGGTAAGAGCACTAAAAGAAGGCCAGCCCTTTGTATATAAAGTGGTGTCCATAACCGATAAAGAAGGCAGCACAAATTATAGGGTAAGGATTGGGACCCTGTTAAAAGACCTCCTGGCGTTAAAAGAGTGTTTTCTTAAGGAAGATGATAAAGTCATCATTGGCGGGCCCATAAGAGGATATACCTGTTTTAACACCGACATTCCCATTACCGGTGATGTAGATTCGATCTATGTGCAGCATTGGGACTCCGGTGAGGTGATTCATTATTGGAATAATCAATGCATGAATTGCGGCAGATGTGTCAGGGTTTGCCCGGTTGACCTGGATATCAACCTGATCAGCAGGTACTCTGAATTTTCGTTATTTGAAAAATGTCATGAAATGGGAGTCATGGTCTGCATTGAGTGCGGTCTATGTGCCTATCATTGTCCGTCGGGCCGGTCCCTGGTTCAGTTCATACGACTGGCAAAAAACCAAAAAATGGAGAATATGTAACATGAAATTGGTTGTTTCAAGTCCCCCTCATTGGCATGTAAAACTAACAGAAAGCCGGATTCACCTGGATTTTATATTTGCCCTGGTCCCGGCGGTTATTTTTGCAGTATTGACTTACGGCATGCATGCGGTACGGGTCATTGCGCTTGCGGTTTCTGCGGCTGTGGTAAGCGAAATTGTCATTCGCAAACTCTTCAAAAAACCCTTAACATTTACAGACGGGAGTGCATTTTTAATCGGTCTTTTGTTTGCGCTGCTTCTCCCTCCCAGTGTGCCTTTTTGGCTGGTACTTGTGGGCACATTTTTATGCATTTTTATCGGTAAGGAGCTTTTTGGTGGTTTGGGGAGTCACCCG
>JABAOF010001641.1_pt5 | contig 24034 bp, 24 predicted proteins | sample 7062171 | NCBI WGS metagenome assembly JABAOF01 (sample SAMN14538628, study PRJNA623070) | marine sediment metagenome | biome: marine biome [ENVO:00000428]; feature: marine pelagic biome [ENVO:01000023]; material: deep marine sediment [ENVO:00002113] | place: India: Gulf of Khambhat ...
TAAAAGGTATGGACGTCGTTGATGCTATAGCGAACGTTAAAATAATGACAAGAAGCGGCCGGGCGAATGTTCCGAGGGAAACCATAACCATTATCTCGGTGCGCCGGGTAGAGAGCGATTAGCCTTTTGGCTGATAATTCTTTCATCTTCGGAGCCTCAACCTGCTCTTGACTGCGATGTTCGATTGGATATTTGCATTCTTTCACCTTTTTGCTCTCCTCGCCATTCTTGTTTATGCTGTCTATTCTCTGTTTCAAGGAAACGTTTCCAGATTCATCATACTTATTGTCCTGCTGGGCTTTTGGTACATTTTCATGCTTCATCCTGCAGTTAAAAAGGAGATCCAAAGAAAAAGGAAGAAAAAAAAGACTTGAAAGGAAACTAAACCTCGATGCCAGTTTTTTTTGCTTTCTCTGATGAGTCAGGAAAATATAAAAAGGAAAGAACAGATAAGTTTATTTTAAAAAATCCATTTTACTGCCGTTCAGTTGTTCTTCTTGAGGCAGGCGACTGGCTAAAACTCAAAGATAAATTTTATAGTCTAAAAAGGGATTTTCTGGATATCGGCCACCGACAAGAAGTGAAATGGTCTTACATTTGGTCTCTGTTCAAGCACTCCCAAAAGGGAGAAGGAGTCCCAAAAAACAAACCTTATTTTTATCTTAGAAATCATTCCCTGGATTTACTCGTAGATTTCATAAGAAAAGTTCTTCAGCTCCTCAGCGAATGCAGAAGCTGCCGTATAATGCTCACTCTGACTTTTAATGACAGGGAAAAAACAAAACCTCTAGAAATGAAAAAGATAGCAAAGTACCATATAGGTCATGCCTGGGATTTAGCTGAGAGAGAAATGAGAAAAATTCCTGAAAGTGTCTGCGTTTTTTTCTTTAACAGGGAAGAACCAGCCGTGGAGAGGAGTCTTAAAGAAGTTTTTTTTGATATTTATCGAGAAAGCCCCCCAGAAAAATATTCCCGTATAAAAGACAGCCTCAACTTTGAATATTTCCCTCAAAGCTTTGGGGGCCAGCTTGCAGACTACTGCGCAGGAGTTTTTAACGGCTGCTGCCGGCTATATCCTCAGAGTATAGACCTGCTCTGTAACCAGATCTGGTCAAAAATACTGAAAGAGGGTAATGAAGCGTTGGGATACGGAATAACAGAAATCCCCAAAAATTCAAAAAATAGAGCTTATCTTAGAGGAATCTTAGAGGAAATTTTTGCTGCAAAGGAAAAGGATTACCGTATCAGCCTGGACGAAAAGTTGAAATAGGAAAAAGAGAGATGGACTTATTTGATAACGCAATCCGCTTCCTGGGCAAAATAGTCTGGGGACCTCAGACGCTCATCCTCCTCTTCGGAGTAGGATTTTTTCTAACCATCCGCCTGCGTTTTGTTCAGATTCGCCGTCTGGGACTTTCTATCCGCTTTGGTCTTGGGAAGAAAGATTTTGGGGAAACAGAGAAGGAACGCAAAGGCGACATTACCCCTTTCCAAGCCTTAACCACCTCTTTAGCCTGTACGATTGGAAACGGAAATATTGCTGGTGTCTGCACAGCGATCGCCATGGGAGGTCCCGGATCAGTTTTTTGGATGTGGCTTCTGGCCTTTTTAGGCATGGCCACAAAGCTTGTTGAAGCCGTGCTGGGGCAGAAATTTAGAACGATCGCTCCCGAAGGCTCTGTGGCAAGTGGCCCCATGTATTACATAAGAGATGGATTGAAACTCCCCTGGCTGGCAGGCATATACGCTTTCTTTATGGGCTGTAAACCTCTTTTTGCCACCACTTCCATTCAATCCAACTCAATAGCCCTTGTTCTAAAGACACAATTGGGATTCGAACCGTGGATTTCCGGCCTTGGCTTGGCTTTTTTGACCTGGCTGGTTATCATCGGAGGAATTAAATCCATAGCCAAGGTGACAGAATTCTTATCCCCTTTTATGGTGTTTCTGTACCTTTTTGGCGCCTTTTTTACCTTAATAGCCTTCGCTCCTCAAATCCCCCGCGCTTTCTACCTTATTTTCGTAGGGGCTTTCAATCCCTCAGCTATCACCGGAGGAGTTGCAGGTATGACAGTAGCACGGGCTATCCGCTATGGCTTTGCCAGAGGCGCTTATTCCAACGAAGCTGGAACAGGAACAGCAGCTGTCTTTCATGCCTCCGCCCAAACAAGCGAGCCTGTACGGCAGGGATTAATCGCTTCTTTAGACGTTTTTATTGATACCATCATTATCTGTTCCCTTACGGGCTTTGCGGTTCTAGTTACCGGAGTCTGGAACACAGGAATCACCAGCACAGCGATGACCGCTGCTGCCTTTAACGCCGCTTTACCGAAATACGGAGGCTTAATCGTGGCCGCAAGTTCTCTTCTTTTCGGATATTCTAGTTTGATTGCGGTTCCCTACTATGGAGAAATTTCCTTTAAGTATCTGTTGGGCTCCTGGACAAAGCATCCGTTCCGCTGGATCTTTTGCATCGTCATTTTCGTTGGAGCTGTTATGAAAGTTGAGGAGGCCTGGTCTATCGGTGATGTATTCAATGGTATGATGGCTTTTACCAACCTAATTGGCCTGGTAGGTCTGTCTGGGGTAGCGGTAGTGCTGGTGAAAAGCTATTTGAAAAAATTGGACACCCATAAAAATAAAATCTATTGATATAGCTTATCCCTTCAAAAATATTTGTCACTGCGTATGCCGCGCTGAAATCTCGTAGAAGATATCATTGCAAGGACCGCAGCAACGTGGCAATCTCAACCTTTTTTTATGAGATTGCCACGCTTCCTTCAATCGCTCGCAATGAAAATGGATCGTGCAGCTTTAGGGCAAGTCTTTTATTTGATTACTTTGCCTGAGAGAATTAGTATTAAGGCTCTGTTTCCACCGTCAAGTTTAGAGACTCCCACAACAGTCCTCTCTCCACTTTTCACTGTTAGGGTTGTGCCTATAAGAACTATCTCTCTTTCTTTTCTTTCAATTCGCTCAGTTTTAATACCAATAAAATGCTGGATTAAGCGCAATTCTAACCGAAAGGTATCCCCTTTATCTTCTTTAACATAGTGAGGCTCTAATCTCAGTCTTAAGTCTAAGTCGTGACCACCAAGTTTCACTTCAGAATAACTGTCGTCTTGAATTCTTAGGAAGGAAGAATCAATTTTATAGTACTGGGAGTATCCTAAAATATTTTTTAATTCTTTTATTATCGGATCAGACTCTAATGTCTTCTTCGATTGCTTTCCTTCTAAAAGATCAGGTATTTCCACTGAATCCATCGATCCTAAAATCAGGTCCAAAGTAATAAGAATATCAACTGGCTTGACGTCGATCTCTTTGATTAAAGAGAGCATCTTGTCAACAATCTCAGGAGTGTCCTGTACGGTAATAATATTTAGGTCGTCGTTGGAAGTTATGCGGCCGTATTGACTCTGGAAGCTACGCAAAACTTTGTGCACCTCATCCGCCTCAACATACTTGAGCTTTACAAACTCCTTCTTAAGCTCGGGTTTCCTCTCTTCTTCTAAAGCATAAAGACTAAAAGTTATTCCAATCAAAAGGAAAAAAACGCACAAAATTCCGATAGATTTTTTCATTCTTTGACCTCCAGTTCAAAATTTTTATTTAAAAACCAGACGATTTTCAGCCCGGTCTCTTTAGAAACGAGCGTCATGGAAACCACATCCTGTTCAGATTCTTCCGGCGAGCTCCGGAAAAGCTGGGCCTGCTCTTCTGTGAATTTTTCTGATCCCAACCCCATCTTTTTCTGCATTATTGACGGCCTTATTATTAATAATAAGGTAAGAGCGACAACAAGCACCCCTATAATAGAATAAGCCCAGGCTTTCTTAAAAGGCCAGGAGACAAGAGCTGTAACTTCAGGTTTTTTATCCTTTATGGCACTCTGGAGAGCCTGCTGCCATTCGTATTCTTCCCAGTCTATCCTGTCTTTTGCCAGCCATTCCTTAGTTTGCTCGAGAGATAAATTATAAGAGTCGTATTCCTGCCGGCATTTCGGACATTCCTCAAGATGGGCTTTCAAGGACAAAATTTTAGATTGAGGAATCTCGGAGCCAACCATCAGCGGAAGTAAACGTCGAACCTTTTTGCAGTTCACCTTCTCACCTCTTTTGTATCGGCAAAATTTATTTTTTCAAACTGTTCCCGGATTTTTTTTCTTGCCCGGGACAGGTGTGTCCTGATGCTGATCGACGAGCATTTAAGAATCTCTGAAGCTTCCTGGATGGAGAAGCCCTCTCCATCCCTGAGAAGAAACGTTGCCTTTTCTTTGGGGCTTAAACCCTGAAGGCAAGTTTCGATTTTAGCCTTTATTTCTGTATTCAGGAGTTGCTTTTCAGGATCGTGGCCGGCACTTAGCCCTACTTTTTTCTGACTCTCCAGCAAATCTTCATATTTCTTTTTCTTTCTCATAGAATCATAGGCAGAATTTACTGTAATTTTGTAAATCCAGCTCTTAAAGCTTCTTCCTTTTTTGAATCTACTGAGATGCCTGTAAACCTTGATCAAAGCATCTTGGCAGACTTCTTTTGCTTCTTCCAAATTTCCGGTCATACGATAGGCCATGCTTAATAATCCTTGTCGATAAGGCTGGAGAAGAAGTTCAAATGAACGATGATCCCCGCTAAGGACTTCCTCGACCAATTCATCTTCACTCTTCATCTCCATTTAATATACTTATCTTTCTATGAAAATGTTAAGAAATAAATCGAACAATCTCAAAAAAAAGTCATTGCGAGGAGCGAAGTTATATTGTCATTTTCGAGCCCCGGAGGGGCGAAACAACCTCATAGAAGGGAAGAGATTGCCGCGCTTCGATCGCAACGGAGGACAGCCACATCGCTACAACAGGCGCTTATTTGACAGCTGACACTATGCCTAGCGCAATTCGGGCTATCCGCGATGTTGACTAAAGGGACGAAATAAACTATTTTTCCTATTTAGGGCCTCCTCCAAAATAATAATGCTTCATGCAAGTCAAGATTAAGACATATAGGAAAAAAAGAAAAAAAACTCGGCGCATAAATCTTTTATTGTTTATATCCCTCTCTTTCTCGCTATTCCTTATACTGACCTTCCTTCATAAGGAAAAACCTGTGTTCGAAGAGGAAAAAGAGGCTCCTCAACAAGAGGTTTCTTTTGTCCTCCCACCTCTTGAAGAAAAAAAAGAAGTCATCCGCAGAGGAATGACCCTGACAGATATTTTAAAGCCCTACAATCTCTCCGGCACTGAAATACATGAAATGATAAAAGATGTAAAGCCAGTCTATGACCTGGCCAGAATAAGAGCTGGACAAGAGCTAAGAATTTTTTCCTCTCCACAGGGAGAGCTCTTTTCCTTAGAGTACGATATCGATGAGGAAAATTTTCTTCATATCCAGAAAAAAGAAGACTCATATGGAGCCGAAATAAAAAAAATCCCCTATGATATTAGGATCAAGACGATCTGGGGGAGTATCGAAGAGAATCTCATCTTTTCCGTAAGAGATGAAAACGAGGGAGTGATCCTGGCTCTTAACCTTGCTGATCTTTTTGCCTGGGATATCGATTTTTATGCTGACCTCCGCCGTGGCGACTCGTTTAAAATCATATTCGAGAAGAAATATCTTAACGGCGAATTTATCGGCTACGAAAATATCTTAGCTGCAGAATTTGTCAATCAAGGCAAGAAATTCCAGGCTTTCCGCTACACCTATCCTGACACGAAATATTCTGATTATTTCGACCTTAAGGGGGGGTCTTTAAGGAAACAGTTCCTGAAGTCTCCGATTAGGTACAGCCGAATCACCTCCCGCTTCAGCCGCAGGAGGCTGCACCCGATTCGCAAGGTCTACCGGCCCCATTACGGAGTGGATTATGCAGCCAGCGTCGGAACCCCGGTCCAGGTGACTGCGGACGGAACAGTCACTTTTGCCGGAAGGCGGGGAGCTTCAGGCCGTATGATCACCGTCCGTCATAAAAACAGGTATGAAACCACTTACCTCCATCTTAGAGGTTATGCACGAGGGATAAAAAAGGGGAAAAAAGTCGTAGGAGGGCAGGAGATCGGGTACGTGGGTTCATCAGGTGAGTCGACCGGCCCCCATCTTGACTACAGAATCAAGAAGGACGGAAGATACATAAACCCCCTTCTTTTTAATCCTGAATCAGTAAAACCCTTGAGAGCAGAATTTCTGGATGATTTCAAGAAAAAAGCCGAGAGTTACTGTCTTTGTTTTGAGGCTCCTCTGGTCATACTGTCAGGTTTCAGTAATTCCTTTCCCCTCTAACTCAAAATCTAAAAAAATCTAAATGGGGTCAGGTCTTGTTTTTTGCTTTTTTTGTTTTTTGTTTTTTGCCTGCGCCTGTACTCGTTCAAAGAAAAGCAAAAAACAAGACCTGACTCTCTCTTAATGTTGACTTTTAACAGTTAAAAAATTAGAATGATTTTTTCCAAAAAATATACACCTTGGAGGAGGTTTGAATGAAAATCACCCTTAGTGTCTTAAAAGCAGATATAGGCAGTATCGGAGGCCATATTACACCAAGCAAGGCGCTTTTTGATGAAGTCAAGAACTTTGTTAAGGAGAACGGCAAGAATCTGATTATTGATTTTTACACAAGCCATACAGGAGATGATATAGCCATCTTGTGCACTCATGAGAGAGGGGTGTTGGACGAAAAAATTCACAAAATGGCCTGGGATGCTTTTATTGCCGGGACCGAAGTTGCCAAAAAACAAGGACTTTATGGGGCAGGACAGGATTTGTTGAAAGACGCCTTCAGCGGAAACATAAAAGGAATGGGCCCTGCTGTTGCCGAGATAGAATTTGAAGAACGGCCCAATGAGCCCTTCATCTTTTTTGCCGCTGACAAAACTGACCCTGGTGCCTACAACCTTCCTTTCTACCTGGCCTTTGTCGACCCCATGTACTGCGCAGGCCTGATATTAAGCCCTAAAATGAGCGAGGGATTCAAGTTCCGTATTATCGATGTTGAACATACTGAGAAGGATAAGATTGTTGAACTCAACGCTCCTGAAGAAATTTATGATATCGCAGCTTTACTCCGGGACAATGAACGATATGTCGTCGAGAGCATCTACTCCAGAAGCACTGGAAATCAAGCTGCGGCTGTCTCCACAACACGTCTTCACAGTATTGCCGGAAAATATACTGGAAAAGATGATCCGGTGGCTTTATGCCGTGTTCAGGGAGAATTCCCTGCAACTGGAGAGATACTGGCTCCTTTTCAAATCGGCCATTATGTAGCCGGCTATATGAGAGGAAGTCATATCGGACCTCTCATGCCCTGTAAGCAGAATGCTACAATCTCCTTTTTTGACGGACCTCCGGTCGTCACAGGAGCAGCTTTTTGTGTCAACAATGGGAAGCTTACCGAACCTGCTGATGTCTTCGACCATCCTTACTGGGATTATGTGAGAGATCAGGTATCTGAAAAAGCAACTGCCATAAGACGGCAGGGTTTCTCCGGAGCAGCCATGCTTCCTTACAGCGAGCTTGAATACGGAGGAATTGTCGAGAAGTTAGAAAAGCTGGAAAAGAAATTCAAGATCGAAGATTAAAAAGCTCTGAAACTGTAATTCGTTGCAAACAGCCATATTTCTCAAAGGGTCCGCAGCAATCTAACTCTAACAGAATCATCATGAAAAAATACGAACATCCAATCCCCACAGTGGATATAATCATCGAGATCGAAAAAGAGAACGGACAGGAAGGAATCATTCTTATAAAAAGGAAAAATCCCCCTTATGGTTGGGCCCTGCCCGGAGGATTTGTTGACTACGGTGAATCCCTTGAAGAAGCAGCTGTTCGAGAAGCAAAGGAAGAAACATCGCTCGATATCAAACTAAAAAGCCAGTTCCACACATATTCAGACCCGAAGCGAGATCCCCGGAAGCATACGATTTCTACAGTGTATGTGGCCACGGCCCAGGGAAAGCCAAAAGCTCAGGATGATGCCCGGGAAAGCGGGATATTCACCAAAGAGGAAATCAATTTTCCTCTTGCCTTCGACCATCAAAAGATCCTAGCTGATTATTTCAAACAAAAGAATAATAATATTTAAAACGTTAACATCTAAAATGGACGAAAATAATAAAAAAGAAAAAAAATCAGAAGAAGAATCAGAGCTCAAGGAGGTTCATAAAGTCTGGGGGCCAGTGGAAGCTGATGTGATTAAGAGTTTTCTCCAAAGCCATGGCATTTCCTGCCTTCTTAGAGGAAAAGTGGTTCAATCTGTGCATCCCTTCTCCGCAGATGGCCTGGGGGAGATAAAAATTTTCGTCCCTAAAAAGGATTACGCCCTTGCTAAGAAGCTCCTCAAGGATAAACGGGGGGATAACTCAAGCAATCAATAAATTATTATATTTTAGCTGTATTTTTTAAACTTCTTTAGCAACCAACCTCCAAAAACTGCAGCAATAGAAAGGATAATAGAATTAATTAATATAAAATATAAAACTTCCCATGCCCTGTGGAAAATTGGTACTGACCAGTGACTGCCAAAAGATAAGAGAAGCCCCACTAATACCACTTGCTTTAGATTAAACCCATAGTTTCTCACTATTGACCACCCAGCAAAAGCAACAAAAAAGACTCCACCAAAAGTAAGAAGATATTGAATAATAGACGGGAACTTAGAGAATAGCCTCAACAAAACAATTATCACCGCTATTACAAATATTGTGGCCAAGAATCTCCAGGAAGCTATAAAATACTCGTTTAAGGTTTTGCCCATTACCTTCAACTTATCCTCCTTATTCTTTGACGTGTTTGAAGACGATGTCGGAGACACACTCCTGTAAAGGTATGGAAAGGTTATCGACAGTGCCCTCATTGCTAAGGTGAAAGCTTACACTAATCGCCGGGAGCCAAAAGTCAGAGGTCGTACCCTTGAAAACATCAAAGTGGAAGTGTTTCAGCTCAGAGGTTAATCCTGATTGGAAATATGCAGTCAATTTTTCATTGTCTACTGCCACCTCAACAAGGCCAAAGGCTGGGTGCACGTAGACTCCTGCATAATCAGCCAGCGGCAAGGAAGGACTTGTTCCAGGTCTAGGTTCTTCTTTTGCCCCTCCAGATACACCAAACATTTCCATGATTTCTCCAAACACCTTCTTGTAATGCGAGTTCCAGTCTCGTTCTTCCAGACCAAGAAGGCGATCGTAAATATCTCGAACTATGACATAGAACATGATATTCAATGAGTTAGTAAGGACAACGACTCCGGCTTTTTCTTTCGGTAGGAAGCTGACCACGGCTGAAAAGCCATCAATGTTACCCCCATGTTCCATTAGGCGGTGCCCTCGATAATCTGATATGTACCACCCTTGCCCATACATCGAAGACTGCGCAATCTTTGCGCACCCAGGATTTCTGATTGTCATATGAGGCAGAAACATCTCAGCTAGGCTCGTTTCAGAGATGAGCTGCCTGTCACCGACTTTTCCATTATCGATGTGCAGCATCACCCATTCCATCAAATCTTCGATGCATGAATTTACAGAGCCAGCAGGGCCAGTTGTGTCAATATTCCGAAAAGGAACCTTTTCCGTCTTTCCTGAGAATGTTACGTATGGCTTGGCATAGTCATTAGCCTTCTGTGAGTCGATGACGCTAAAATTGCTACGCTCCATGCCTAGAGGCTTGAAAATACGCTCAACGACAAACTCCTCCCAGGAGCCGCCGCTTAGACGGCCAACCAATATTCCAGCGACCATATACATTAAATTATTGTATTGGAAAATATCTCGGAAACCATGGTTTGGCTCTAGATATCGGAGGCGACGGTAAAATTCATCACGGCTCCCATGTGATAAGAACCAAAGGGAATCGTAGCTCGGCATCCCGGTTCGGTGGCAGAGAAGGTCACGTGGAGTAGTATGAAGAGTAGCGTAATCTTCGAAGAGGCGAAAATCGGGCAAATACTCAATTACCGGTGTATCCAGGTCGAGCTTACCGTCATCTACGAGCATCCCAACTGCCATAGCGGTAAATGCCTTAGTGCTTGAGCCGATGGCGAACAAAGTTCTGGGAGTCACAGGAAGCTGCTTTTCCACATCTCTGTAGCCGAAGCCCCTCATGTAAACGATTTCACCGTCCTTGATTACTCCCACGGCCATACCTGGCACCCGCCATTCAGCCATAACTTTCTCGGCAAACTCTTCGAAACCTTTTAATGGAATATCTTCTTCTTTTACCTTTGAGAATGCCATCGACACCGGAAACAGAAAACAGGCAATCAACATTAAAAATCCAATGGAATGATTCATCTTTACACCTCCGGATAATTTAAAAAAATGTTTTACACCCTATCTAAGCTCATAAAATCTTTATAAATGACGCTTATTCTCCTTTCTCTTCCTGGTTGAGAATCGCCCGTTAAGAATTGCTTCGAATACTGAGGAGAACTCATCTATGTTGACCTTCAGGTCTATGAAAATCATAATATTCAAACCCCAGAACTGAACCATGAGTACCTGCGCTATGGCTTCACTATTCAGATCGCCATTAAGCAGCCCCTTTTCCTGTTCTGATTTTACAAATTCGGCCAGTTTTCTGATTGAAGCATTAATATTCTCCCTTAGTCCCCTTGCAATTTGTGGATTAACGCTACTCTCTGCAAAGAGTTCAAGACTCAATCCGGTGGACCGAATGCAGGCCGGATCTTTTGCCATTGAGAAAAATACTTTTGCTACCCCCCAGAGAGGGTTGTCGTCCTCAGCGGCTGAAGAGATTATTTCCACGTTCTGCTCCTGAGATACTTGGGCGATCGCCTCAATAATTTTATCCTTGCTGGTAAAGTAGTTATAAACGGCGCCCGGACTCAGCTTGGCAGCACGGCAGATATCTCTCATAGAGGTCTTTTTAAATCCCTTCTCGATAAAACATTCCGCAGCCGCTTCAATAATCTGTCTTCGTCGAGCTTCGAGATGCTCTTCGGTAACTTTTGGCATGTAAGCCTCCTTATAAATCGAACGTTCGTTTTTAATATAGAACAAATGTTCTATATTGTCAAGTACTTTTTTAAAAAAATTTGGAGGGACGTCGGTGATTAATAACCGATTAACTCAAAAATGGCATTCTCCCGGGGGTGGTCTCTCAGATACTAAATCATGCACCTAAATAAGAAAAATTAAATTTTTTCAATTCATTTATTGTACGATCAAAAAGTGCGGATTTGATGAATCAAATCCCTACGGAAGAATCATATGCAGACAGGGCTCAAAGACGAGCTTGATGAATCAAGCCCCTACATAAGAATCCATTCAAATAAATAAATCAGTCTATACATATGAAATGTGTATGAAATGGGGCCTGGCCCCATTTACCTTGATAAATCAAGCCGCTACAAAAAATACAATTCTCTATATAGTAGCCGTTCAGAAATTCACACAATATGTAGAAAACAAAAAAAATAAATGCTTTTTTTTTGAATTTTTTCCTTGACAACGGAAATTATCTCCCCTATATTTACCAAAATGGGACAAAACGGGACAAAATGGGAAATTTTCTGCTAGGAAGCTACTCAGTAAGGCTCGATAAAAGCGGCCGAATTAAGATACCGGAAAAATTCCGCATTGCCCTGGAAGAAGACCATGGAAAAGAATTATTCATAACTTCTCTCACTGATGAATCCGTACAGGTTTACCCCCTCTCAGTCTGGGAAGAATTGTCTGGCGTTTCCGGAGAAGGAGCTCTTCATCTCCAACCCACGGTGAGAAAATTCATGCTCCGAGTTAACCGAAAAGGAAGCCAAGTTCGTATTGACTCAAAAGGACGAATCTTGATCAACCAGACTTTAAGAGAGAAAGCGAAACTTGAAGATGAGGTGGAAGTTATCGGTCTCTCCAATCATTTAGAAATCTGGAATAAAAATAAGCTCGATGGGACACTCGAGGAGAGACCTCTAACTAACGAAGATTTTGAAAAAATCGCAGAACTCATGCCACGGGGAAAACCTAAATGAACGGAAACGGCCACCTTCCAGTTCTTTTAGAAGAAGTTCTGGATTACTTGGATATCAAGAGAGAAGGGATTTATGTGGACTGCACGCTTGGCCTGGGCGGGCACGCACTCGAAATAGTCAAGAGAAATCCTAAAGCTTCTCTCCTCGGGTTTGATATCGATGAAATGTCCCTTCTTAAGGCAAAAGAGAAGCTTGGCCAGTATGCAGATAGGGTAAAACTTTATCACTCAGACTTCAGGTATATCCCTGATCTTAAAATCGAATTCTTCAAAATTAGGGGAATTTTGCTTGATTTAGGAGTTTCTTCATTCCAGCTTGATTCTCCAGAAAGGGGATTCAGTTTTAACCAGGAGGGACCTCTCGATATGAGGATGGACCTCCGGAACAAAATAACAGCTTACAAAATAATTAATAAGTGTCCAGAACACAAACTCGCTCAAATCTTTCGAGAATACGGCGAGCTCAGACAGGCAAGAAGACTCGCCAAAGAAATTGCCTCGATAAGAAAATCCGAAAAAATCGAAACAACGACTCAGCTTCGACGCATTATCGAGGGCATCTGTGGCTGGAGGCCCCAGCCAGGAAAGATCCATCCAGCAGCCAAGGTCTTTCAGGCAATACGCATTGAAGTCAACCAGGAGTTAAAGAGCCTTTCAGGCTTCTTGGAAAGAATTACTCAACTAATTCCCAAAAAAGCCCACATCACAGCAATTTCCTTTCATTCCTTGGAAGACAGAATAATCAAGCATACTTTTGCCAACCTTGCTACCTCAGAAAATTCCCATTCTTTCCTTAAAATTCTGACCAAAAAACCGGTCATTCCCTCCCAAGAGGAGATTGCCATCAATTCAAGATCAAGGTCAGCTAAACTTAGAGCGGCCGAGAGAATTTAGATGGTAAGAAAAAAATACACGACAAAAGAGATAATGCTTTTTATATTCTGCACAATTATCATTATTTTTATTCTGACTTTCTATATCTGGCATCAGATGGAATCCATCAGAATTGGATACGAAATAGGCGCGCTCGAAGAGAAAGTTCTTACTCTGCAGAGAGACGTTGATGAACTCGAAACAGAAAAATCTGACCTTCTGTCTCTTGACAGAGTTGAAAAGATTGCTAAAGAAGAACTGAATCTGGTCGAGCCAAAAAAAGAGCAGCTCGTCTACGATGATTTTATTCCCTAAAATAAGAAAAAGAATTTATGAGTACTGTATTTCAAAACAGAGCACGAATAAGAATTATCATACTGGGCTTTTTCTTTATGATCTGGTTAGTCGGGCTCACGATTCGCCTTATTCAGCTCCAGGTTTTTGAACACCCGCGCCTGAAAACAGAGGTTCTAGAGCAAAACCAAAACAGGAATACTATCGATCCCAAAAGGGGAACCATTTATGACTGCATGGGAAATATTCTGGCCCGTAGCCTCCCGATCCAGTCCGTCTTTTTTTCTCCTTTCAAAGGCGAGCCCTCTCATCTTCAAATCGAAAAAGTAAAGAAGCTCAAGAATACATTAGACCTATCCGAGAACGAACTTCAGAGAATATATAAGAGAATAGAAAAAAATTCATCTTTTATCTGGATAAAAAGAAAAATTAGCCCCGAAAAAGAAGATAAAGTGAAAAAACTCTCCCTGAGTGGGGTTTATTTCTTAGAAGAAAACAAAAGATTCTACCCTCACGGAAAGCTCGCAGCCCATCTCCTGGGAAGAGTAAACATTGACGACGTTGGCGCCAGCGGGATTGAGTACAAATACAATTCGGTATTAGAAGGAAAAAAGGGGGAACATCTTATCCAGAGAGACGCCAAAAAGAGAGAGTACCGCTTTGAGATATTAAAGCTACCAGAAGCCGGCAAAGATCTAATCCTGACAATAGACGAAACCATCCAGTATTACGCAGAAAAAGAACTGGAAAGAGCTATGCGCAAAACTGAAGCGAGTTGGGGAACGGTTATTATTTCTCGACCTGCAACAGGAGAAATCCTGGCAATGGCGAATTATCCAACATGTGACCTGAACAATCCTCCTCCTATGCCGCTCTCTCTCGATAGAAATAAAGCCATACACCATAATTTCGAACCCGGCTCCACTTTTAAGATCGTCACAGCCGCAGCAGCCCTGGAAGCAAGAAAAGTAAATCTCACGGATTCCTTTGACTGCAGTAGAGGATTCATCCGGGTTGCAGGAAAGACCATCCGCGATCATGAACTATTTGGAGTACTTTCTTTTCCCGAGGTCATCATCCACTCTTCCAATGTTGGGACAATTCAATTCGGCCAATCCATAGGCGAAGAAATTTTCTTTGAGACAATAGAGGCCTTTGGTTTTGGCAAAAAGACAGGAATTGACCTTCCTGCTGAAGAAAAAGGGATTTTTGGGCCGCTCGAAAGCTGGACTCAAATTTCCGCCGCCTCGCTTTCCATCGGCTACGAAATCTCAGTAACAGCAACCCAACTGCTCCAGGCGATAAACGTTATTGCCAACAAAGGTTTTATCATCAGTCCAAGGGTAGTCAAAAAAATCCTTGAATCCGCTGATGAGGTGATGGAAAAACCTTATAGGCGACAAAGGATAATATCAGAAAAAACAGCCTTAATATTAACCTCTATTCTTCAGCATGCTGTCCGAAGAGGCACGGGGATAACCGCCAGAATTAATGGTTATAAAGTTGCCGGGAAGACCGGAACAGCCCAGAAATTCGATCCTTCCATCGGCGGATATTCCTCTAAGGTTCATACCTCCTCATTTGCCGGTTTTGTCCCTGCCGACAATCCCGCTCTCTCCATGATTGTGGTTATTGATGAGCCCAAAGGTCCGTATACTGGTGGGGAGGTCGCCGCTCCTCTCTTCCGGGATATCGCCACCCTTGTCCTCCGCTATCTTAGCATTCCCAAACAAGAAGAGCGTCGAAACACTATTATAGCCCAAAACCGCTCGAGGCAGGTCGAAAGATGAAACTCAAAGACCTGCTCGAAGGAGTTCCACGGGTGCAATATAACGGAAACGAGGAACAAGAAATTCAAGGAATCGCCTACTCTTCAAAGGATGTCGAGTCCGACTTTCTGTTTGCCGCTTTAAAGGGAGAGAAAAAAGACGGCTTTGAATTTATCCAAGAGGCTCTCCTCAAAGGTGCCGTGGCCTTTCTTTCAGAAAAGCCGAAGCCGGAAAATTTCGAGAAAACCTGGCTTCACGCCTCTGACGCTCGCGAAGCACTCGCGTTGTGCTCAGCTAATTTTTATTCTCATCCCTCGCAAAAAATGAAAGTTGTCGGCATAACAGGAACAAAAGGAAAAACCACAATCACCTACTTGCTCGAGGAAATACTGAAAAAATCTCATTTCCTTCCGTCGGTAATCGGGACAATCTCCTACCGAGGACCTAGTATAAGTATCTCTGCCGAAAGAACCACTCCTGAAGCCCCTGATTTGCAGAGAATAATGGCAGAAATGCTTGCCGAGGGAGTAACACACTGCTTGATCGAAGTCTCCTCTCATGCCTTGGACCTGCGGAGGGTCCTGGGCATAGGATTTGATATTACCCTTTTCTCAAACTTAAGCGGCGACCATCTTGACTACCACCACACAATGGAAAATTATTTCGAAGCCAAAAAAAAGCTTTTCTTCCTCAACCATAAAAAAAGAACGGCAGTGATCAACTCCGATGACCCGTGGGGAAAAAAACTGATATCTGAGCTTTCCTCAGGAGTCGTCACCTACGGCCTCGAGCCGGACGCGCAAGTAAGATGCGAAAATTTCAAGCTCACCGAAAAGGGAATAGAGTTTTCAGCTAAACATCAAGCAGGAACAATCTCTGTTTCCTCGCCTCTTATGGGCAAGCCTAACCTCTACAACATCCTGGCTTCGATTGCTGTGGCTCTAACCTTGGATATACCTGTATCAGCGATAAAAGAAGGCATAGCCTCGCTTATAGAGGTACCAGGAAGGTTTGAGAAAATAAAAAATTCCCTCGGACTCCATATCTTTGTCGACTATGCCCATACCGATGATGCTCTCAAGAATCTACTGGAAACCGTCCGCGAGCTAAATCCGCAGCGCATCATCTTAATCTTTGGCGCGGGCGGAGACCGGGACAAAACAAAAAGACCGAGGATGGGAGAAGTTGCCGGAAACCTTTCTGACTGGACAATTCTCACTTCTGATAATCCTCGTTCAGAGGATCCCCTGGCTATAATCTCGGATATAGAAAAAGGCATCAAAAAAACCGGGACAAAGAATTATGAAATTCTGCCGGATAGAAAAGAAGCCATCGAACATGCTCTCTCCATCGGAGAAAAAGGAGATTATATCCTTGTTGCCGGCAAAGGACACGAAGACTATCAAGTAATCAAGGATAAAGTCATTCCTTTCAAGGATGCCGATGTCATAAGAAGCGTTCTTAAAATAAAGGAGTTGGCCTGAAATTGGTTAATCTCCGTTTGAGCGAAACAGCAGAAAAAATGGGGGGGAAGATCCTTCAGGGATCGCACTCTCTTTCCTTTCATAAATTTAATATAGATTCTCGTCTAACAGAGCCTGGAGAACTCTTTTTTGCCTTGGTTGCCGAGCGGAACGGCCACGATTTTATCCAGGAGGCAGTCAAAAAAGGAGCTTCAGGTGCTGTTATTTCCCATAAGATTACCATTCCGGACAAGGACATAGCTCTGATTCAGGTCAATGACACTCTTGAAGCTCTCCATAAGCTTGCTGGACAGGTTCTCATCGACCACCCTGTCAAGGTAATCGGGATTACAGGTAGCATAGGAAAAACAACAGCCAAAGAGTTCACCTGGCGGCTCCTTTCTCGAAATCTGAACGTCCTCAAGTCTGAGGGAAACTTTAACAACCAGTTGGGAGTACCTCTCTCCCTTCTTAAACTGACGGATAAGCATGAGGTGGCGGTTTTGGAGATGGCCATGTCCGCTCCTGGGGAAATAAGAACTCTGACCAGGATTGCTCCTCCAGACATAGCTGTCATAACCAACATCCAACCTGTTCACCTCCAGTTTTTCAACTCGATTGATGAGATCGCTCTAGCCAAAAAAGAGATTCTCGAAGGGGCTAAAGATGATGGGATAGCGGTCCTCAACGGAGATGACTCCCTGGTTAGAAAAATTGCAGAAGATTGGAAGGGCAGGAAGGTTTTATTCGGCCTTTCTGAGGAATGTGAAGTTCGCGCCCAGAACATCCAAAAAGCTGGCTGGGAAGGGATGGCTTTCGAGCTAAGATACGGAGATAGAGAGGAAAAAATAAGCCTCCCTTTCTTTTATGAAAGCCACCTCTACAATTTCCTGGCTGCTGCGGCCGCAGCAAAGGCTTTATCCGTACCCTTCGATGATATCCTCCCTCAAATAATAACACTCAAGCTCATGCCTAATAGAGGCACCTTAGTTCGCTTAGCAAAAAACATCAGGCTAATAGATGATTCTTACAACTCAAACCCGGCAGCACTCGAATCTGCCTTGAAGGCGTTGACCCCTCTCCCTTCGAAGAGAAAAATAGCGGTCCTGGGCGATATGCTCGAGCTTGGAGAAAAAGAGGTTGAATACCATATTCAAGCCGGAAGACAAGTTGCAGAATCGGGGTGGGATGTGCTGGTTACAGTAGGTGCCCTGAGCCAACATATGGCTGAAGGAGCTCTTTCTTCAGGAATGAAAGCAGACCAGATTTTCTCTTTTAAAAATTCAGAGGAGGCTGCAGAGGAAATATTAATCCTCCTCCAAGAAGGGGATCTTGTTCTGGTCAAGAGTTCAAGAAAAATAGAGATAGAAAAAATTGTCGAAAAATTAAAAAAGGAAAGGCAATAACGTGCTTTATTATCTACTGGTTCCGCTGAGAGAATACTTCATATTCTTCAACGTGTTCCGCTACATCACAGTAAGGACTGCCCTGGCCGGAATAACGGCCTTTCTTATTTGCCTCATTTTCGGCCCATGGGTTATCAAGATGCTGAATAAATACCAGTTGGGGGAGGAAATAAGCCCGGACGGACCAGATTCTCACTTAGAAAAAAGAGGGACTCCCTCGATGGGAGGAATTCTTATCATCGGCTCGACTATAATCCCTGCGTTTCTCTGGGGAGACCTGAGTAATACCTATGTTCGATTGACAATGAGCACCATGCTTTTATTTGGCCTGCTCGGGTTCTGGGATGACTTCCTGAAAATCAAAAGGACAAAATCCAAGGGACTCATCATACGCCACAAGCTTTTTTTCCAAATTGGCATATCCGCAATCATCGGACTTATTCTTATATATCTTGGTCTTACAGGAGAGTTCAGCCTTCATTTGAGCTTTCCTTTCTTTAAGAAATGGGTTCCTTATTTAGGTTGGTTTTACCTCCCCTGGATTATGCTTATTTTGGTGGCATCAACAAATTCGGTTAACCTTGCTGATGGACTTGACGGACTGGCCATCGGCCTTACCTTCATCAGTTCCAGTGCCTTTATAGTTCTGTGCTATGTCGTGGGTCGAGCCGACTGGTCTGAATTCCTGAATATAGTCCGGGTGCCTCCTGCAGCCGAACTCACGGTGTTTGCGGGAGCCATGGCCGGAGCCTGTTTAGGCTTTCTCTGGTTTAACTGTCACCCGGCTCAAATTTTTATGGGAGATGCGGGAGCATTATCGTTGGGGGGAACCATCGGTCTCATCGCTATACTGATAAAGCAGGAATTTCTTCTTTTCATGGTCGCTGGAGTTTTCATCCTGGAAGCACTTTCAGTTCTTCTTCAAGTCTTCTACTTCAAGCTGACCGGAGGAAAAAGAATATTCAAGATGGCTCCCCTCCATCATCACTTCGAGCTTATAGGATGGTCTGAGGAGAAGATCGTCATTCGGTTCTGGATCGCTGGCATAGTCTTTGCCCTCTTCAGCCTCACCGCCCTGAAACTGAGGTAATATGAATCTGGGAGGAAAAAGCGTTCTGGTCGTAGGCCTAGGCAGTACTGGCGAAGCTCTCTGCAGTTTTCTTCTGAATCACGGAGCACAGGTGAAAGTCAGTGAAAAGAAGGCGCCAGAAGAAATGAGTCAAAAAATCTCGTCCTGGGAACAAAAGGGCGTTACAGTAGAAGCCGGGACGCATGATAAAAAATCCTTCTTAGAAGCTGATTTAATCGTGCCCAGCCCGGGGGTTCCCTGGCTTCCAGAGCTTGAAGCCGCCAGAGCGAACGGAGTAAAGATCATCTCCGAGATAGAGCTGGCCTATAGACACTTAAAAGGAAAAATTATAGGCATAACCGGGTCGAACGGGAAGTCCACAACAGCTACGTTAACCCAAAAAATTCTTGAAGAAGGGGGACTCAAAACTTACCTTGCCGGTAATATAGGAACACCTTTAATAAGTTTTGTCGATAAAAGCGAAGACGATCACGTTTATGTAACGGAAATCTCGAGCTTCCAACTCGAGCATATAGAAGAGTTCAGGGTCTCTGTCTCAGTTCTTCTCAACATCTCTCCAGATCACCTGGACTGGCATCCTTCCTTCGAAGACTATTACAACGCAAAAAAGAAGCTCATTATTACCCAGAGAGAGAACGACGTGGCTATTCTTAATCGAGATGATCCGCTGGTCTGGGCGTTAAAGGAGGAAGGGAAATTCCAGGTTTTCTCCTTTAGCCGAAACGGTAAGGTTTCCCCAGGATGTTTTCTTAACGGAGAGTGGATCGTTCTCTCTAACAAAGAGGAGAAGAAACTCATAAGAACTTCTGTTATTCCTCTTCTTGGGATTCATAACCAGGAGAACATAATGGCCAGTGCTTTGGTAGGTCACGTCCTGGGTATCCCGCCTTCCAGAATAAAAGAACCGATAAAAAGCTTTCGAGGTCTGGAGCACAGACTGGAAAAAGTGACATCCATACGAGAAGTTGATTTTTATGATGATTCCAAAGCAACGAACGTTGACGCTACTTCAAAATCCATCCAGAGCTTTGACCGCGGTATCATTCTCATCTTGGGAGGAAGGGATAAGGGAGGTGATTTTAAAAAATTAAGAAAGCCTGTCAAAGAAAAAGTAAAAAGGATCATCCTCCTTGGCGAGGCTAAGGAAAAAATAAAAACTGCCCTCGAAGGAATAGTTCCGATGGAGGCTGTCTCCTCTATCGAAGAGGCGGTAAGACTAGGTTATTCACATGCAAAAGCTCAAGAAGTGGTGCTACTAGCGCCGGCCTGCACAAGCTTTGACATGTTTCAAAACTTTGAAGAAAGGGGCGAGGCTTTCAAGCGCGAAGTTCTATCCCTTGAAAAGGAGCTCGGGAAAGAGGGGTCATAAGAATTATGGAAATATTCAGACCTTACGGCTTTGACAAGCCTCTTTTCTTCGCCACTCTCATCATGATCGCCGTAGGGCTAATCATGGTTTACAGTTCTTCAGCTATTTTAGCCAGTGAAAAACATGAGAACTCTTTCCATTTTTTTATAAATCAAAGCATTGCAGCCGGCATTGGTCTTATCCTTATTTTTCTGATGATGCCCATAAGAAAGCCATTTTTCCAAAATTTTATCTTTGTCCATGGACTTCTTATCCTCTCTGTTGTTCTTTTGGTTCTCTGTTTGCTCATGCCAGCTTTGGCTAAAACAAACCGCTGGATCCAGTTCTTCGGCTTAAGGTTCCAACCATCGGAACTTGCAAAAATCAGCCTGATCCTGTTCTTTGCCTCCTATTTTAACCGCAAGAAAGAAAAGCTAAATGAATTTCAAACCCTTATTTTCCCCCTGATAGTTCTCTTTCTGTTTATCATCTTAATAATAAAGGAGCCTGATTACGGAACCGCCCTTCTCATCTTTATCATCTGCTCGATTATGCTCTTCATCGGGGGAGTGAAGTTCAAACACTTGTTTTACCTGGCAGTCCTTTTTTTAGGTCTTTTTGCCTTTTATCTTTTCCAGGCGTCGTACAGATTAGACAGAGTCTTCACTTTTTTATCACCGACAAAAGATCCTCAGGGCGCAGGTTTCCAGAGTATCCAATCAAAACTGGCGGTTGGCTCAGGAGGCTTTTTCGGAGTAAGTATCGGAGAAAGCATCCAAAAACTTTTCTTTCTTCCCTGCGCTCACACAGACTACATATATGCCATCCTGGGGGAAGAGATAGGCTTCATAGGTGCCATATGCACACTGCTTCTCTTCTTTGTTTTTTTCTGGAGAGGACTGGTGATTTCTCAAAGAGCGCCCAATTTCTTCTCGCAAATTGTAGCCGCAGGACTAACGATGGCCATCTTTTCTCAAGCCCTGCTAAACATAAGCATTGTCCTGGGTCTGGGTCCGCCTACCGGCATCCCTCTTCCCTTGATCAGCTTCGGGAGGTCTTCCCTCATATGCACGCTTTTAAGTATAGGCATTATTCTCAACATTTCCCAGAGAAGGAGTACCAGTCGAATAAGAAGGAGTGGGTTTGATAAATCAAACACCTACAAATAATGAAAATGAAGGAGAGAAAAATAATCATTAGCGGCGGAGGAACTGCAGGCCATCTTTACCCGGCCTTAGCTGTGGGAGATAAACTAAAAGAAAAAGATCCTGCTCTTCGTTTGACTTTTATCGGGAGCAGGAGGGAAGTTGAAAAAAACATAATAAAGCAATATCAAGTGAATTTTGTCGCTTTGCCTATCGAGGGAATCAAGGGAAGAGGCCTTAAGGCCGTAAAATCTCTTCTTCTCCTTCCTCTATCTTTCCTCAAATCTTTTGTTATGCTCCTCCGCATGCGGCCCGGGCTGGTCATAGGAGCAGGAGGTTACAGCTCAGGACCCGTAGTGCTTCTTGCCTCCTTGATGAAAATCCCAACGATTATTCTTGAACAGAATCTTTATCCTGGCTTCACAAACCGGCTGCTTATTCCCTGGGTGCGGCAAGCAGTAGTATCTTTTAAGAGCTCTCTCCGCTCTTTCAAGGGAAAAGGAGTATTTCTAGGAAACCCTGTGAGAGAGGAATTCTACAATCTTCCTCCCAAGGAAAAGTCGGAAAAACTCACAATCCTCATCTTCGGAGGAAGCCAGGGATCTCATTTCCTGAACAAGGCAATGATAGCCTCTCTTCCTCTTCTCAAAAAAGAAATGAAGAACTTAAGAATCTTCCACCAGACTGGAAAAAAAGACCACGAATGGGTCAAAAAAAATTATGCTCAAAATGGGTTTAAGGAAGTATTCGTCGCACCCTATTTTTTTGAAATGGCCAGTTATTTTCAAAAATCAGATTTAATCATAAGCCGAGCAGGTGCGACCACCATTGCCGAGCTTATCGCTTCCCAAAAGGCTTCTATTTTGATTCCATTTTCCCAAGCAACGGACAATCACCAGTATTTTAATGCCAAAGAATTGGAAAAAATAAGAGGCGCTGAGATCATTCTTGAAAAGGAATTCACGCCCGAAATCTTTACCGATAAAATTTTTTCTTTCCTGCAAGACAAGGAAAAGATAGCCCTGATGGAAAAAAACTTGGCTCCGCTAAAAACAGAAAAAGTGTCTGAGAAAATCTCGAATCTCTGTTTTAAACTAATGGAGGCGTAACTAAAGGAGTGAACCAGTGGTAAAGCGCGTTTACAAAAAGCTCAACAACATCCACATGGTCGGCATCGGGGGCACGGGCATGAGCGGTATCGCAGAAGTGCTCTTGAACCTGGGTTACAACATCTCAGGAACAGATATTGAGAAGAGCGAAGTGACTCAGCGCCTCGCTCGCTTCGGAGCAAAGATATTTATCGGTCATAAAGCAGAAAAGGTAGTTGGGGCTGATGTTGTCGTTGTCTCTTCTGCCATAAAGAAGAGTAATGTCGAAGTCGAAGAAGCAAGGCGCCGCAAAATACCTGTTATTCCCAGGGCGGAAATGCTGGCAGAGTTGATGCGGATGAAATACGGAATAGCTGTAGCCGGATCCCACGGCAAAACATCCACAACCTCCATGATTGCTCAGGTCCTCGAATCTGGCGGGTTTGACCCGACTATTATCGTCGGCGGCCGCCTCAGCACAGTCGGCGGCCACGGAAAACTGGGAGACGGAGATTTTATCGTGGCCGAAGCGGATGAAAGCGACCGGTCATTCCTGTATTTGTCTCCTTTTATCGCTGTGCTCACCAACCTGGATGATGAACACCTGGATCAATACACGACAGTGGATGAAGTCAAAAAAGCATTCATCAATTTTGCCAACAAAGTCCCGTTTTATTGCCCTATAGTCCTCTGCCTTGACGACACAAATCTCAAAGATTTAATCCCACTATTAGACAGGAGAATAATTAACTATGGATTCTCTCCTTACTCCGATGTTTTTGCCAGATACAGGCACTTTGATGAATTTTCGACCTCTTCGACACTCTACTGGAAGGGCAAGGAATTGGGGAAACTTAAGCTCAACGTCCCCGGCAACCACAATATTTACAATGCCATGGCCGCAGTGGCCATTGGAATGGATTTAGATATCCCCCCGCGCCTTATCCTGCAGTCTTTGGAAAGCTATAAAGGCGCGGGCCGCCGTTTTGAATTAAAGAAAAAAGTTAGGGATATCATGATCATAGACGACTATGCACATCACCCTACAGAAGTAATGGCAACTTTAGAGGCGGCGAAGAGAGGCTGGAAACGAAGGCGAGTTGTAGTCTTCCAGCCCCACCGCTTCAGCCGCCTCTCTCTTCTCATAAAAAGCTTTGCCGCATGCTTCACCGATGCCGATGTTCTTATCACCACAGAAATATATGCGGCAGGAGAAAAGCCTATCGGCGGCGTCTCTGGCATAGCACTTTATCATGAAATCAAGAAGTCCGGGCATAAAAATGTTTATTTTGAACAATATATGAGAAATATCCCCCCGCTCATAGGCGAGGTTGCTCGGGAAGGGGATTTAATTCTTATCCTGGGAGCAGGAAACATCTACCAGATCATTCCTAATATCATAAAAATCCTGGAGGAAAAAAGATAACGATGGCTTCTCGCATTAATCCGGCCTTAAAGATAAAAGGAGAGCCTTTCTATTCCCAGCATATGCAGTTCCAAAGAGCAAAAGGAAAAACAAAGACAAAAAAAGCCAAGAGAAGAGCGAAGCTTAAATTCAGGCATATCTTTTTCTATCTTCTTCT
>JABAOF010017382.1_pt1 | contig 24032 bp, 23 predicted proteins | sample 7062171 | NCBI WGS metagenome assembly JABAOF01 (sample SAMN14538628, study PRJNA623070) | marine sediment metagenome | biome: marine biome [ENVO:00000428]; feature: marine pelagic biome [ENVO:01000023]; material: deep marine sediment [ENVO:00002113] | place: India: Gulf of Khambhat ...
GCGGCGTCTTCAAAAGGTTTTACCATCTGTCCGCGTCTAAAATAGTCAAGGTCTCCACCCCTGACACGACTCGGGCCCTCGGAGAATTCTGTGGCAAGGGTTGCAAAATCTTCACCATTCTCGATCCTCTCTTGGATCTTCTCAATCCTCTTGCGTGCCTCGGTTTTCTGCGAGCTCTCTGCCTGCGCATCGACTTTTATGAGAATATGGCTGGCACGCACTTGCTCGGGTTGTTTGAAAACGTTCGGGTGGTCGTCATAGTAACTCTTGATTTCTTCTTCCGAGACATTTACTTTGCCGGCAATTTCCCCATCGATCAATTTCTGGATTGCCATCTCTCGCTCAATCTGCGATTTTAGGCCGTCTTCGGTAAGATTCATCTGGCTCATAACCCTTTTGAATTCGGCTTCACTCGGAAATTGCTTTCTCAGAGTGCTCATCCGTTCGTCGACCGCTGATTGGTCAACTTCGATTCCTCTCTTCTGGCTTTCCTGATACAGCAACTCTCGGTTGATCAGGCTTTCAAGGACTTCCCCTTTGATTCCCGATAGCTGAGAAGCGCTGAGCGGCTTTCCCTGCCTCAAAAACATTTGCTGCACACGACTCAGCTCACCCTCGAAATCCTCCTGGGTGATCACGGAGCCGTTAACCACGGCAACTTTGGCCTCGGCAGGCTGCTTTTCTTCTGCCCATGCCGGAGAAGTCGGCCAGGCGAGCGCCAATGCCAATGAGAATGACAAAAATCCTATTCGGCTCCGTAACTGCATCGTTCTTCCCCTTTTATCTGGATTTCGCTGAAGTTGAGGTTCGAATGCCTCAACAATGGCTGCGACGCTGAGCGCAGGAGCGCGAGGTATTATTGGAAAAGGGGTATTCTGTCGCGGGAAAGATCAAGAAAGGTAAGGGAGCAGAGACGTCCCTTCTCTCCGCACGTTCTCTAACTCATTGGGACGATGACCCTTTTTGACAATACCTCAATCTCCATGACGGTCAGAATCTTTCCTTCCTCCTGAAACCTGTTCTGCCAGAAGAGGTTTTCTTTCTCTCCCCCCTAGACCTAGCCTCTTGGACAACAATCTTTCTTCCGTGAAGCTCCAATTCGTTTAATTCCCGGATCGCTTCCTTGGCCTCTTCGTCAGTGGCCATTTCCACAAAACCAAATCCTCTTGAGATGCCCGAATACCTATCCCGGACAATGTTCACTGAGCTACACTCCCCTATTTTCCCAAAGCTCTTGCTGAGATCCTCTTCCGTGACCTCATAGTGCAAATTCCCAACATATAGCTTCTTAGACATTCCTATCCTCCTACCGAGAGGGGCCTATCTTGATCTATAGGACCGGCTTATAGACCTCCGTCTCCTGCGGTTCGCCTCGAATCTCTTCCGTTTTTTCTTGACACTCGGTTTCTGATAGAATTTTCGATTCTTGAGTTCCTTTTGTACACCCTCCAACTGCATCTTCTTTTTGAGTGCTCTAATCGCCTTTTCAATATCATCCCTGACCTCTACACTGATGGCCACGTTGGTCCTCCTCCGAGCAAACTCCTGAATCCTTCGATCTCCCACATGAAACGATTAGGTGCTGTGAACCAGAAGGTGCCCACATCCGACAGAAAAATACTTCACACAAAAGCCCTCGGGATCCTTAGAAATCCCGAGGGCCTTTTCAAAACGAAACCTTTGGGCTTCCCAAGAAGCCAATCCGGGTAAGTATATGACGAAAATCCAGAGAAATCAACTACCGGTTTTCGTCGTTTGAGGTCGAGTCCCTATGAGGGGAGGCCCAGCTGGCCGCCGAAAAGGGAAGCAAAAGGGGCCAATCGATCAGTCCTCATGCCTACGCCAAGCCTATTACGGAATGATGAACATGGCGAGGCTCAAGTAGAGGAGCAGGGTAAAGACGTCCATCAGGCTACTGATAAAAGGGCCGGACATCAGGGCCGGATCCCAGCCGAGTTTCTTGAAAAGAATCGGGAGGATGGCTCCAGCAGAAATCGCAAGCAAGACGCATACGACCATAGCCAAACCGACTGTCAGGCTCAGGGGGACAACGAGATGTGGTTCGGGTCTCGTGAGAATGGCCCGAATCGCGGTGAGGAGACCCATGGCAAGACCTACAAGAAGGGCGATCCTGATCTCCTTGAATAGGATCCTGAAGACGTCTCTCATTTCCAGTTCCCCTGTGGCGAGACCGCGAATGATTACCGTGGTTGTCTGCGTTCCAGCATTCCCCCCAGTCGCCGTGAGGACAGGTATGAAGAAGACCAGGGCAATGACCGCGGTCAGTTGGTCCTGAAACCTCTGCATGACCCAGCCTGCCACGAATCCCGCCAGGACGAGGATAAAAAGCCAGAGAATCCGTTCACTTGCAATTCTGATTATCCCGGTATGGAGATAGTCGACCGGTTTCCCAGCCGCCGCTAGATGATAGATGTCCTCTGTAGCCTCTTCCTCGACAACATCGAGGATGTCGTCCACTGTCACGATCCCCACGAGACGGTCGTCATGGTCGATCACTGGTATCGCCAGGAAATCGTAATGTGAAATCTTGTCTGCCACCTCTTCCACGTTTTCGTCAATGGATACGCTAATGACATCCTCCTCCATGATGTTCTCGACCTTTTGGTTTGGCCGGGCAAGAAGGATATCTTTCAGGGTGACGAAACCCTTTAGCTTTCGATCCTGATCAACCACATAGACGTAGTAGACCGTCTCTTTGTTTGGGGCCTCCATCCTCAATCGGTTCAGGGCCTCATCCGCCGCGATATCCTTCCCGACTGAGGCGTATTCGGTGGTCATAATGGCTCCAGCGGTTCCCTCTTCATAGGCAAGGAGTCGCCTAATGTCGTCCCTTTCGGCCTGGGCCAGGAGTGGCATGAGCCGGTCAGCAATTTCGGGTTCCACTTGCTTAATCAAATCCACCCGGTCATCTGAAGACATTCCCTCGATGAACGGTAAGATGGCTTTTGGGTCCGCCTCCTCAAGACAGGTCTTCTGAATAGGGAGATCGAGTTGTTCGAATATTTCAATGGAAGTCCTGTTTCCGACAATGGCGAGAATATCTAAAATCTCAGAAGGTTCAAGACCCGATACGAGTTCAGCCCCGTCTGCCGGGTGAACGTCTACAAAGACCTCCCGAATCGTCTCATGATCTCTTGCGGCCATCAGTTGCCGCAGTTCCGGAATAAAGAGAACACCATGCATAGTTCCTCCTCCGACCCCGTGTGACCGATTGGAATCCCAAGTGATGATCCAGTTTCTTGGCTATTTGATGATTCGACTCAACGGAAGGGTTTCAAAAAAGGCAGGAAAAAGGGAAGGTCATCTCTAAGAAGTTTTTCCGAAGCAATCCCCCCTTTCTTCCTGCAAGCGTTGGTTACTGTCACTATCGTCCATTTTTCCTCCTTCAGACCTACTGTCTATCACAAATGAGTCGAGAAAACAATAAGTAAACTTCGAGGAGTTCCCCCAGAGATTCGGAGGTCAACCCGTATGTATGGGAGCACCTTATTTCCCCTATTTCCCCATCAGGAAAAAAAGCTTTCCTCTCTGTTTCATGTTTCCGGCCGAAATCTCAGCAACCTCACCTTCCCCCCAAAACAGATCCACCCGACCAGGGCCGCGGATGGCGCCACCGGTGTCCTGATTGACCACGAAGCGGGAAAAGGGTCTCCATTCCGTTATCTCTCCATTCTCGTCAATTACCGGTTTCTCCGTCATGATGAAAGCGAGCACCCCCTTTGGAAAAAGTCTGGAGTCGGTGGCAATCGACCGACCGGTGGTGAGGGGTATGTTGATGTTTCCCAGTGGACCCTCCTCGACCACACGAAAGAAGGTGTAGCTCGGATCGTGGTATAGAATTTCGTCCATTCTTTCCGGGTGGTTCTGAAGATAGGCGCGAATTCCCTGCATTGACATCTTCTCTTTGCTGACCTCACCTCGGTCTATCAGAAGCTTCCCGATGCTTCGGTAAGACCTTCCGTTGGACGCGGCGTAATTAACTCGCAAGTAAGTCCCATTCTCCAGTTTGACAATTCCAGAACCCTGAATTTGCAAGAAATATCGATCGATTCTATCGGTCAGCCAGACGATCTCATACCCTTTTTCTGCCAGAGCTCCATCGCCGTCAATTTCCTCTCTCGTATAGTAGGGAACGAGTTTCTGTCCATCTCTTCTCCCACTCACCCTCTTCCCCTCAAGCTTCGCACTGAACTCGCCCAGCCACACATCCACCAGGTCATCTGGCCTTCGGTACAGCGCATAAGGGTAACGGTCGTCACGAGTCGTACTGCCCTCCACAACGGGCTCATAGTAACCGGTGAAGAGAACCTGCCGCCGCCACCCGCGACCGACGGACTGATACACGAAGAAGTGCCTCATGATAAGACGCTCGAATTCCTCAACGGTACGGGCCTCATCCAGAAGATCCAAAAACCTCTCGAGGGAAGATGCCACCTCCGACGGTGTGTACGTATCTGGACCGAAGATCACTGCCTGATTCTGAGGCCGAGACCTGAAGTATTGAAGACTCCCCAGGATGGCCTCTTTCAGGGAGGCTTTGTCGAGGTCATCCAAAAACCGAGGATATCGTCCATTTCTCAACCGAACCAGAGCGTCCCTCGGACCCCGGATCTCTCGAAAGGAAATGCTGGCGCATCCCGAAATGAAGAGGACAGCAATCAATGAAGCAACGACGACCCTAACCGACACCTTCATGTTCTCCCCACTCGAATCCCTCAGATCACCTTAAAGGCCACCTCGTACTCACCAAACCGCCTCTCAGAGGGACACTCTGAGTATATCATAATCTCATCTGATTCAATTCTCGATCAGGATCTCAAATTTGACAAAATCCATTTTATGGAGTAGAAAGGGAGTGGCCATTTTCGAGAGACGAACTTTCGACTGCCTTCATAAGTCCCTCCTTCAACGAAAGGAGAGGCCCGTGGCCTCGGTGGGTTTAGGGAATTCGATGGGAGAGAGGAGACGATACCGTCGCTTGAAGGTCAGATTGCCCCTTTCCTTTACGATCTCAGACGAAAAAACCGGAGGGGCCCGCCAGAAAACTCGCCCGGTTCGAGGCCACAGAATCAACGGCCAGACCTATGACATTGCCATGGAGGGTCTAACGATCGATGTCATGCTGTCGCCTCAGGATATGGCTTATCTCATGCCGGTTATGGCCCGCTCCCAGGAGGGACCGAGAGTCAACGTGGAGGTCGAATTCGAAGGAAATGCCGTTTCCATGGCTGGGACGATGATCTGGTATAATCTCTTTTTTCCTGGAACTCCCCCCCCAAATTTCAAGGCTGGCCTTTATTTCATCGAGCCTGACAGTAACCCATCCAAGCAGAAGTGGAACGATTTTATCGAGAATCTCAGAGTCTGACCCCTCGGATGAGCTCCCCCGGCTGCATCTCCAGAGTTCTTGGCCGTCATCTTCCACAAATGATTTACACAGGCACTTCTGACGATGAGAGACGACTTCGATGACCCGTACTTCTTGCTCAACTCATAGCGGGAGAAATCGGACCCTTGAGGCTTCGGTTCAGCTTTTTCGGGATGTTTTGGTCATGAATGAGGTGATTTGCTGTTTTAGGCTATTGCTACCACAATGGGGACACTTTGCTTTTCCTCTCTCATATTCGCTGAGGGTCAATATTGCAGTGAAAGGTTTCTTGCATTTTTTGCAGAGATAATCATACGTCGGCATGGCGAGCCCTCCTTCAACACCTCCATCTAGGCCAAAAGCCCTACTTGGCTGGCGAAGTCGAGAAAGGGGTCTTCCACACCCCCTTCGATGAAAAACGTCTTTTTCATGTAGTGGATAGCCCCAGAATAGAATTCAAATCTCCTTGCCAGTTCTAGAAAAAGAGAGGCCGGTCGATGAAGCATAAGATCCCTGTCGAAGACCCCTTGATAGGCTCTTTCCCCTTCCTCCATGTAGTATCTGAGAAAGGCATTCCGCTCGACATACTCCCGGAAAATCCCTGACATGAAGAGAATATAATCCCCCGTATGCTTATAAATCTCACGCTCCTTCTCAACTTCTGAACCGAGCTCCTCCAGCATTTTTGCCTCGAGCAGCAACTCGACCACCGTCTCCAACCGCTTACCCTGCAAGCTTCTGATCTTGTAGAGATTATCAGTTCGAGCGAATTCTGCCAGAAGGCTTGCTATGTAGCAAGCCACCGTCGGCTCCTTGATTCTCAAGTCTTGAAAACTCCGACGAATGAGCCAGTCAAAGAAGCGATTTAATTTTGAAGAGGAAGACGTTTTCGTCACCCTTGTCAGACTCCCCAATGTTGTCATCATTTTAGAGAAAAAGGATTTCCCTGTCAAATTACTGGCAGTTGAAAAAAACCTGAAATAGGCCTTTGGCATTGCGACCATCGGGAAGGCTATGATATTTTGGACTTGTAATCCTCAAAGGGCCCGGAGGCTTTTGGGAGATTTGGATGACAGCGAATGGAGTGACTCTGCAGATTCATCAGAACCTTTCAGATTTGGTGAATCTGGAGACCGAGTGGAAAGAACTCTTGGGGCGGAGTGCAACGAACACCATATTCCAGACATGGCAATGGAACCGTTTATGGTGGAAACACTTCGGCCGTCCGGGTGAACTCTTTCTCTTCTGCGTTCGAGATTCCGGGGACAATCTTTTGGGAGTCGCCCCCCTTTTCTATCATCTCGACCGAGATCAACGGAAAACGATTCAGTTTATTGGGGGCACGGACCTCTCGGATTACCTCGATTTCATCGTCTCCGAGGGTAGCGAGGCTTCGTTCTATTCCGCAGTTGTCGATTTCCTGAGCACCCATTTAGACCTCTGGGATGTTTTAGATCTCCACTGTCTTCCACCTGAATCACCTACCCTTAAGATATTCAGAGGACTTTGCAAACAAAAAGGGTTTAGAGAGATCCTCACCGTCGAAGATGTCTGTCCTCGGGTCAAACTTCCCTCAAGTTGGAATGAGTTTCTCGCTGGAATGAGTCAGAAACAGCGGCATGAAATCAAACGAAAGATCAACAAAATCCGCAGAGAGTCGGAAGGCTGCCGATACATTGCTGTCGATTCAGCGTCTTTCCCTGAGGGAATCCAATCCTTTGTTGACCTCCATCAAAAGAGCAATGCGCGTAAGATGGACTTTATGAATACGAAAAGGAAAGGATTTTTCAGGGAGATGGCCTGGCTCCTTTTGCAAGAGGGATGGCTGGAACTCGTCTTTCTTGAAGCCAACCACCATAAACTCGCAGGTCTGTTAAACTTCAGATACCGAGACACTGTCTATGCCTACAACTCCGGATACGATCCCGAATTCAGCCACTGGAGCCCTGGTTGGGTCTTGATCAGCCACTCCATACGGAATGCCATTGAAGGGGGCGCCAGAGACTACGATTTCCTGAGGGGAAATGAATCCTATAAGTACCAATTCAACGCGCGGGATACGGAGATCTACAACTGCATAATCCAGATGGGAGAGGAGAAGGGGAATTGAAGCGGATCGCAATGATCAGTGTTCACACCTGCCCCCTGGCGGCCCTCGGAGGGAAAGAAACAGGGGGCATGAATGTCTATGTCAGGGAGGTCGGACGCCAACTCGGAAGTCTCGGGATTTGTGTCGATGTATTTACACGATCTCAAAACCCGGAGGTTGACAGAGTCGTCCCTCTAGGTCCCCGCGCTCGGGTAATTCACATTCCGGCCGGTCCGGAGGCTCCCTATGACAAGCGCTTGGTCTGGTTACACCTCCCTCAGTTCCGTCGTGAAATTCTGGACTTTGTGAGGGCAGAGAAAATCCACTATGATGTCATTCACAGCCATTACTGGCTGTCTGGGTGGGCTGGGCTCAGCCTTCAGAAGGATCTGGGAGCCCCCCTCGTCCATATGTTCCATACCCTCGGCGTGATGAAAAACAGGGTCGCCAAGAACGAGGAAGACAAGGAAACTTCACTGCGAGTGTTCGTCGAAAAGAGACTGATGGAACGATCGGATCTCATCGTGGCTTCCAGTCCATCTGATAAGGCTCACATGTTATCGTACTATGAGGCAGATCCGGGGAGGATAGAAGTTGTCCCCTGCGGGGTCGACCTGAATCTTTTCAGTCCATTGCCACAGAAGAGTTCCAGGGATTACCTCGGTTTGTCCTCTCGGGAAGTCATTCTCTTTGTCGGAAGGATTCAGCCTATCAAGGGATTGGATTGTCTTCTCAGGGCTCTCGCCATTCTCATCGAGAAATCGAGAATCTCCTCGCGGGACCTCTCTCTCCTCATCATTGGGGGGGATCTCGATAACGGCGGAAATGCCGCCAATGGACAGGTCAAAAGACTGAAGAACCTTACGGCTCAGTTAGGTCTCGATTCGATGGTTACCTTTCTGGGGCCTCAGCCTCAAGGCCTTCTCCCCTATTTCTATTCCGCGGCTAAGGTTTGCGTTTTACCGTCTCTTTACGAATCCTTTGGTATGGTCGCATTGGAGGCCATGGCTTGTGGGAGCCCCGTCATTGCCTCACGGGTGGGGGGTCTCAACAATACCATCAGGCACGGAAAGACGGGATTTCTGATTCCTGAGGGAAATGCGGCGGCCCTCGCAGAAAAGATAGACCTATTTCTGCAGGATGACTCGCTGCGAAATCGGATGGGCAGAAACGGTGTTCAGCACGCTAAAAAATATTCCTGGGAAAACATCGCTGATCAAATCACTTCCCTATACCGGCAGGTTTTGTCTCGAGAAATCTCCGAATACTCCGGAATGGAGGCATTCCCTCTGTTCATCGCCGGCAAGGACGCCCCCTCTTGCTCAGGGCCCTCATTGTGTGGCGGATGATATGTTCTCCACCATCTGCAAAACTCATTCTGTTGGTTTTGCGACTTTCTCGGACTGAGATAGAGCAGCTCAGGCCGCTACAGTTCAAATTGGATCTCAACACCCCTCGCCTTTTTTCAGTCGTTTCGTTTTGCCCCTTTCGATCTTAAAATAGAGACGCTGACGACGGTGTCTGAGCGCGTTTCGTTCGAGCGGGTTGATAAACGCAACCGCCTCAAAAGCCTCCTCGACCCATCTCAACGCCTCTGAGTGGTCTTTCACCTGGTGCTCATAGAATTTTGCGAGCTCTTCATAGGGAAAAAGCTCGCGGCCCCTTTCGAGGGATATCATTTCCATCCAGATTGAGGTTGCTCGCTCCATCTGTTTCTCTCTCTTCCTGGCCAAGGAGAGGGATTTCAAAATCTCCCACTCCCGAGCGTCTTTACAGCATCGCAGAGCATTATGAAAACAATCGATAGCCTCCGCCCTCCTCCCCTGCCTGGCAAGGAGTTTTCCAATCGCATACGACTCAATCCATTCACGTCTCCCGTAGGTTTGAGGAGCGTCTACCAGGTCGTGGATTCTCGCTGCCAGAGTGACCAGTGAGAGAACGTCCATGCGGTTGTGATAGAAAACGCGAGGAATCTCGCTCTCATTTCCGTTCCTCAGGTAGTCGAAATAGATGTAAGGAATCAGCTCACTTGGAACATCGTCTTCCCGATAGATGCCAAGGACAGATGACTCTATGGTCGCGAGTCGGCAGTCCTCGTAGGCTCCCCTCCATATCCTTCGCGAGGGAAAGAGCAGGTCGTAATTTGGCAGATCCCTAAACGGGCTATCCATGCGAGCGAGGATGAATCGATTTTCTAGGAGGGGAATGTCGAAACGCTTTCCGTTAAACGTAACGAGGAAGCGAAAATCTCTGACCAGTTCACTCAGCAACCAGAGCATTGCCCTTTCCTCCGTGAAATCTCGCAGAAAGAGTTGCTGAGTGACAAACCGGTTCCCCTCAAAGTACCCCACGCCGACCAGAAAGGCGCATGTTCCCGTTCCACCGGTCAAACCCGTTGTCTCCACATCGAGATACACGGTGCGAGAGAAATCGAGGTCTCTGAGATTCTCATCCTCCGAAAGCAGGGAGACCGGATACGTCGGGATCTCCATCACACGGTCGAGTAGCATCTCTCCATGCCGATGCCCGGATCCATAGATCTGTTGTCGCATGAACACCATTCCAAAGGGGGTGGCCACCTCCTCACCCTCCAGCCACTCCGTAGTCATGTGGGGTCGTTTATGGACACCTTTTTTTCGTTGGGGATCAACAAGCCGCTCAAGTCTTCTTCTCAAATCCGAGATAATCTCCTCACGGGACTGCTGCGCCCCACTTGAGATCGAATCCAGGCGCTTCAACCGCTCTTTGATGTCCATAGTCCCCTAACCCGAGTCTCAGAATGCCGATATCATTTTCCGCCTTTCAAAATCCGTTTCAACAGGGCGAGGGCCACCTCTTTGGAGTTCATACCGACCTCCTTTGTGGGACCAACGCACGAGGGGCATCCGTGTGAACAGGGACATCTCGAGATGAGTCCGAGGGTATCTCGAAGCAGACCTTCATAATCATCGAAGATCTGAGGGCTAAAGCCAACACCCCCCGGGTAGCTCTCATAGAGGAAGATTGTCGGCTCGAACTCCTTTATCACGTCTGGAGAGAGTCGATCCTCTCCGTCTGCAGACCGATAGAGCCCCTTACCCTCTCGCGATAGCCGCACAAACCATCGAGCACCCCTGTCGCCAACACTCCTTTGAATGTCTCGTAGATCACACATCAAGTGCAGACAGGCCACTGCATGCAGCGCGTAGGAGACTCCGAGCACGCCGTCAATAATCTCCCAACGCGGGAGAGGAAGGCTGTCAAGGATCGCTTTTTGGAATACGAACCAGCAGGCCGTTGTATGCATTTCTTGATCGGGAAGGCTTACCTTCCCGTATCCGAGGTTTTCCAGAGTGCGAAATCGAATCTTCTTGAACCCGACCACTTTGCTGGTCACCTTTATCTCGCCGTGTTCAATAATGTAGGGATCCCTCCCGCGACTTTCGAATGTCTCCAAGATTTTGATGTCTGTATAAGTTAACGCCTCGGTATAATGCTCTCCGTGGAACTTCTTCACATAGGCCTTGCGATGGTCGTAAGCAAGCTTTTCGACCTGGTACAGCTCAGATTCACACATATATACCGCTTCTGGATAGAGGGTGGTGTGGGCGCCCACGAAGTCCACCTCGGCAATGACTCGATCAGCGGGCCGTCCCTTCTCACTCGTTGTGTCGATGACCAAGAAGTTCTCTTCAGAGATACTCCTCAGGCTGATTTCGTCTGCCGGATAGACATCCTGTGTCCAGTGCCATTGTCCTCCAGATCTGTGAAGGACGCCTTTTTCGCCGAGGAATTCTAGGATCTGATCTAGATCCTCTCCACCGAATTTCTCCCCCTCCTGGAATGGAAGCTCAAAGGCAGCACACTTGATATGGCTCAGTAAGATCAGGAGATTGTCGGGATTGACAAGACCGTGTTCGGGACTTCTCCCGAAGAAATAATCGGGATGTTCCATAATAAACTGGTCCAGGGGAGTACTCCTTCCAATCAGAACTGCCAGAGACTTACCGGACCGACGTCCTGCCCTTCCGGCCTGCTGCCACGTGCTTGCTATGGTCCCGGGATAGCCTGCGATAATACAGGCATTCAGCCATCCAATGTCGACTCCAAGTTCCAGCGCGTTCGTGGAAACGACACCCAGAACCTTGCCCTCCCTCAGACCCTTCTCAATTTCTCTCCTCATGTTCGGGAGATATCCTCCCCGATAGCCCCGAATCCGCTGACTCATATCACCGTCCTTCGCGAATCGGTCCTTTAGGTATTTTGTCAACACCTCCACATTCAACCGGCTCGTTGCAAAAATGATGGTCTGGACCTTTTCTTTCAGGAGCGGGCGGGAGAGTTTTTCAGCAACTTTGAGATGGTTTCCTCGAATCCCCAGCTCTTTGTTAATCACTGGAGGATTGAAGAACACAAAGACCTTCTCTCCTGAAGGGGCACCACTCTTGGCAATCAAATCCATGGGTTTTTCGACAAGGCTCTCGGCGAGATCCTTCGGATTGGCAATTGTCGCGCTGCTACAGATGAACTGCGGTCTGGAGCCATAGAACGCGGAGATTCTGTCCAATCGCCGCATCACGTTGGCCATATGGGAGCCCAATACACCTCGGTAGAAATGGAGTTCGTCGAGAACAACATGCTTTAAATTCTGAAAAAAACCGGCCCATTTTGTATGATGAGGGAGTATCCCAGTGTGAAGCATGTCTGGATTCGTAATCACAATGTCTCCCTGTAGCCGAATGGCCCGACGGGCATCGTCGGGGGTATCACCGTCATATGTGTGAATCTTCATAGCCAGGGGCAGCTCAGCGAGAAACCCCTGGAGTTCGACCATCTGGTCCTGTGCCAAAGCCTTGGTAGGGAAAAGATAAAGAGAACGGGCCTCTGGATGCTCTATCTTGTAATTGAGGACCGGCAGGTTGTAGCACAGGGTTTTGCCTGAGGCCGTTGGGGTAACCACGACCACATCCTTGCCTGCATGGACGGCCTCAACGGCCTCTTTCTGATGGGAATAGAGCCTCGAAATGCCCCTCTTTTTCAGAACTGAAACCAAGTCGTGATGGATGAAAGCGGGGTACTCTGCCCACTTCCCCCTGCGCATAGGGAGGACTTCCATGCGCATGATGCAGGGGGAGATCTCCTTTGATCGCTCCCATCGGTCCAGAACAAGATCGATGGCCATGGGATCGTGCGCTGGCTCTCTATCCTTCGTCATTGGCTCACAGTCCTGTCTTCTCGATATATGACAGCGGTAACCTCATTGCCTTTCTTGTTGAATCGGACTTCATCCATCAGAAAGTCCACAATAAAGAGACCTCGTTTATCAGGAACAGACTCCTGTTCTTCCCTGATCCTTGCCAGGTAGCTCTCTCCATCAAATCCAGCACCTTCGTCCTTGACGGAAAGGACAAACTTCTTCGAGTCAAAAACCATCTTGACTTTGATCTGTTTGTCCTTGTCGCGGCGATTGCCGTGGATAAGGGCGTTACTCAACAACTCTTCCATGCAGATAGCAACATTCTCCAGCCGCGCCTCGTCCTCAATGCCACGCCACTGGCACTCCTTGACGGCGAAGAGAATGGCTGAGGGAAATAGTTTGGGCTGACTGGGAAAGGTCATGTCCGTCTGACTCTGTACCCACTCCATCAGGGCATAGGTCCCGAGAGCAAGTTCCCTTAACTGCTTCCCTTTCCGAATCAAATCCTTAACCTGGGATATTTTGAAGGGTTTGGCGATAAAGTTGAAAGCCCCTCGGGTAAGCGCATACGTTGTATTCTCCGCGCTTCCATATGCGGAGATGACCGCAATCGGTATGTTCGGATTGATTTTTTTCACCTTGACGATCAGTTCCAATCCGTTCATCTTAGGCATTGACAGGTCAGTGATGATCAGATCGACTTTCTCCTTCTCTACGCGACCAAGAGCCTCCACACCGTTCTCGGCTGCCAATACCTGATAGCCTAAACCCCCGATCATCTCGGAGAGGGTTTCGCGCACATCTCTTTCATCATCAACGATCAAAATTCTAAAGTCTTTCATCAACAAATCCTCCGAAAACGCCCATGTCAAAGGCTGTTCTTCTCTGAAATGGTCAAGGCTCCTACCTGTGCTTCTATCTAATTATTCGTAAAGATACGGCTTTTTGCGATAGTAACAGAAAGTCAAAAGGAGGGCAAGCCTCGGGCACCCACTCGGGTGAACATCGACTCGGCCCTTGAAACGGAAGGAACATCTTTTTTATATTTAAGGGACTGAGACCGGGAGGCCCATCGTGGAGAAAAAAAACGAGCTGATGAAAATCGGAGAGGTCGCCAGCAAGACAAATGCATCGCTGAGAACGATCCGGTACTATGAGGAGCTCAAACTGATCAACCCCGCCACCCGGAGTCAGGGAGGATTTCGGCTCTACGATAATGAAGCTATCCGAAGAATCCACCTCATTCAATCCCTTCAAGAACTCGAATTGAGTCTCAAAGAAATCAAGAAACTCGTGGCCTTACGAGGGAAGAAAAAAACCAAAGGCGAGGTGGCCAGACAACTCCTCTCTCGGCTGTCGGATCAGTTCGCCGAGGCTGAGAGAAGGGAGGCCATCTACCACGAAATCGTTCAGGACTTCGATCTTGGAATAAAGATCTTGAGGGAATGCCAACATTGCACCAAGATGGCCGACGAGCCCCACTGCGGAGAGCATAAGGTGTTTCTTTCTGAGGACCTCTTACCGCTCATTATTCGCTCCCTCTTCTAATCCGCTATTTCCGTAACTGTGGAAGGCCTTTTTCTGCGGTGAGATCCTGTTTTTCAATCCTTCAGAACGGGTCTCCCGGTGAAGGAGCCTCTTTTTCATCCTGGCAAGCCATTTTCTCAGGCGCTCATTGCCGATGGACAAAACGCCAAGGCCTGCGACGATCAGAAGAATCCCTTGCAAAATCGGAAGAAAAAGTCCAACGATGCCCAGGAGTATCAGAATGATCCCACCGACGGTGGTCAGGAGTTTCTTCGGCAGACCTGGATCACCCTTCGCCAAGACTCGCCTCTTTCCTCCTCGCCTTCCGACCGAGCGAGAGGGTATCAGAATCTGTTCTCCGCTTCTCAGGATGCTGGTTCCTGAGGGGCCGCTTTAGCCTTTGATCACGCCGAGAGGCCGCAGTTTCACCACCATTTCGCTAATTCCGGCTCCATGAACAACCCGGACGACATCATCCACGTCCTTATACGCTTCGGAAATCTCCTCGACAATCGTACTGCGGCCTGCCCCCCTGACATAGATGCCCTTGTCTTCGAGTTCTTTCGTAATTTCACGGCCCCGTGCCACTTTCTTGGCCTGATGCCGACTCATCAGGCGCCCGGCGCCATGGCAGGTACTCCCAAAGGTCTCTTCATAGGCCTTCTGAGTCCCGACAAGAACATACGAGTATCTTCCCATGTCCCCGGGTATCAGAACCGGTTGCCCGATGCCACGGTAGTGCTCGGGAATGTCTGGATGGCCAGGGGGGAAGGCTCGAGTCGCCCCTTTTCGGTGAACACAGAGTTCGCGAGCTCTACCATCGATTGAGTGCGTTTCGATCTTTGCCATATTGTGGCAAACATCATACACGAGATCTAATCGACAGCCTCGACCGAGGACCTTCTCGAAGGTCTCTCTCACCCAGTGAGTAATCATCTGACGGTTGGTAAAAGCGAAGTTTGCTGCCCCGGACATGGCGCCAAGGTATCTCTTGCCCTCCGGAGAGGCGACTGGGGCACAACAGAGCTGTCTGTCTGGCAGCTCGATGTCGTACTTCCTTGCTGCCTGAAGCATGAGCCGGATGTGATCGTCACACACCTGGTGGCCCAGGCCTCTCGACCCCGTATGAACGATGACGGTTATCTGATCCTGCTCCAAGCCAAGAATCCCGGCCTTCTCAGGAGAGAAAACCTCTTCGACATATCCGACTTCGACAAAGTGGTTCCCCGATCCAAGGGTTCCGAGTTGGGCCCTCCCACGGTCCATAGCTTTTTTGGAGATCTCGTCTGGATCTGCTCTCGGAATACACCCGCGTTCCTCGATGTACTCGAGATCCGTTGCCGTTCCAAACCCCCGTTCCACAGCCCATCGGGCCCCCAGAACGAGTACCTTCCGCTCCTCGGCTTGACTCAGTTTGAGATCTTTGCGGCTCGACCCAACCCCCGATGGGATGTTGATAAAGAGCCGGTCAACGAGGCCCCTGATCCTTCCCTCCAGCTCTTTGCGCATCAGACCTGAGCGCATGAGTCGGACGCCTCAGTTGATATCGTAGCCGACTCCACCTGGAGAGACAATCCCCGTTTCTGTATTGAAAGCAGCCACGCCCCCGATTGGAAAGCCGTATCCCCAGTGTATATCGGGCATTGCCATTGAGGGCCCCACAATCCCCGGAAGCCAAGCCACATTAGCCACCTGGTTCAGGCTCTGATCTTTCCTTATGGAATCCATCATTTTTTCGTCAGCATAGACGACGCCGTGGGTCCGCATCCTTCCCTCCCGGGGGATACGCCATGTGTATTCAGTCGCCTTCTGAACCTTTATGTCAGCCATAGCAAAGGTCTCCTTTTCCAATGGGCAACCGACCCTTGGAATTGTCTGCTTTGATTCACCGCCCGCTTCGCTCGAGGCACAGAGATCGCAGAGAACTTAATCTCTTTGATTTGCCGAGAGACGGCGGCAAATCAAAACTATCACTCCGCCGGAATGGGACAAAACATATTCATCGCATTGGCCAGAAACACGGTAATCCTGTGACTCAGTGCTTCTATTCATAGACAAAGTGACGTATTCCTTCTGGAATGTTTCACTCCAGAGGCACCGAGGGTCTTTTCTTTTTGCCCATCGGGAGACGACGATGGGCAAAAAAACACTGCCCTCCAGAACGAGGATAGGTGCAACACGGTTGACCGTGGCCTAACCAATGGTATACCCCTTGCCCGATAGGGCTGATGATTTTCGTTTGCCGTCCTCTACCGGCAAACGAAAAAAGAACTTCATCTCCGGGTACTCTGTGTCTCTGTGGTAAACATAAATTTTGCCGTCAATCGTTAATGACAGGAAGAAAATTAAGTCACCATCAGGATGAAGCCATGTACTCAGATACTCCCGAAGGGACCTTTTTTCCTTCTGCCCTCTGAGCAGAACGGAAAAGAGTCAAGAAACTCAGCGTCCTCCGTGTCTCGAACGCGTATGGCGGGTGAGCGGTGAGTCCCCCCGAAAGCTGGACTGCCGATGAGATGCAAACAAGAGAATGTCCTCTGTGATATCTCTCCAGCATCAAAGATCTAGGACTACCCTGGCTCGCCATCGGCCTCGCTGCTGTTTCACCTCGAGCTGGTGGAAGGTCACGGCCTTAACCCCGGTGCGGATTATATGTTGTCCCTCATTGAAAAAATCGCCCCACGCCCTAGCCTTGAAATTTTTGTCTGTAAGGCTTTTCACCTGGAACCGTCGAAAGAGGAGTCCCTCAACATCATGGAAATAGAGAAGTTCGCCCAACCAATCCACCATCAGAGTAGCCAGGTCACTGTAGGTCAGGGCAATCTCCTTCTCGACCCGTTCGTCCACAACCGACGGATCGGTAATCACGTGGAAGAGCGCTCGACCAGCGTTCTCAAAGAGATCCTTGAGGTCCTGCCCAAAAACCTCCATGGCGAGATCACCCGTGTGGTCGAGAAACCTGAACCGCCTCATCCATCCTAACCCCTTACCCATTCATGATCGGCTCCACTCTCGAATCCCCCGAATCAACAGGGTTCTTCAATCAATGGTATTACAAAACTGAGCAAAAAGCCATTGCGTCGGTCCGTCCCCCAACGATCCCCTTCTGGACATCGTCCAGCCACTATGCTATGCAAAGAATGAGAATCCCACACAAGTGTTTTTCTGACTGTGGTCAATCCGAACCTCTGTTGAAGCGCTCAACTCGCATTCTGGGTTGGAATACGCACTTACCACAGAGACACGGAACGCTTCGTGGGTTGAGGTTTGGGAACTGCTTTGCTGTGGGGTTGAGGGGGGGGATTGTTCCAACTCCGGCCTCGGCGCCCGCAGGACTACTCCTTCAACCTGAAGCTTAGGAACGGCATATGCTCCAGGGTGAATTCACGCGACTGTGGGGACCAGGGAGATTTCCGTCAGAAAGGAGCTGGGAATGTGGAAAGATAATCGCGAGAGAGCCTCGAAAATCCTTGAAATTCTCAAGGAAGAGTATCCCGATGCCAGGACGGCGCTGCGTTTTGGTAACCCCCTAGAGCTTCTGATAGCCACCGTTCTGTCGGCTCAGTGCACCGACGAGCGGGTGAACAAGGTGACCGAAAGCCTCTTTCAAAAATATCAATCTGCCAGGGACTATGGGGAAGTCGAATTGAGTGAACTTGAAGAGGATATCCGTCCGACCGGGTTTTTCAGAAACAAGGCCAAGGCGATCAAGGGTCTCTCCACTGAACTCGTGAAACGATTTGACGGAGAGATTCCTGCCAGGCTTGAGGATCTTGTCTCCCTGCCGGGAATCGGGAGAAAAACGGCTAATCTCATCCTTGGAGAGGCCTTTGGGATTCCGGGAATCGTCGTCGATACCCATGTCAAAAGACTGTCCAATCTCATCGGCCTGACCCAGAAGAGCGATCCCGAAAAGATTGAGTTCGATCTTATGGAGGTTGTGCCCAAAACGGAATGGACCCTCTTCTCCAATCTCTTGATTCTCCACGGAAGGGCCGTCTGCATCGCACGAAGGCCGAGGCACGACCAGTGCCGCATCGTCGACCTTTGCGATGAGGGGATTCGGTGGAAACAGAGGGGGGAATAAACAGCGCACGGAAATTTGAGTTCTGCATCTAGCCAGAATCGACTGTCTACCCCCTCATTGAACACGATGGGTGGCCTCTTCCGCACTCTCATGGAAATCTCTGACCCCTACGAGGGCCTCGGGGGCGCTCGATTTGGATGTCCCGACCACGTGTGGTGAAATTTGGTTTCGTCCATACCTGGCAGGACCCAGGGAAAACATGCTAAGAATCACGAAGTCCTGTATGCTAAAGCCGAGACATAATCAAATCTAGAGAGGAAGGGGAAAAAATGATTCGATTCAATGGGATCAACCACTTAGCCATGGCAACCGGAGATATGGACAAAACAATCCGATTCTGGAGAGATCTCCTGGGCATGCGGCTGGTTGCTGGACTCGGAACGCCGGGCTACAGACATTACTTTTTCCAGATTTCGGAGAGCGATCTGCTCGCGTTCTTTGAATGGCCTGGTGTGGAACCCGTTTCACACAAAGACCATGGCCGACCGATCAGCGGGCCCTTTGTATTTGACCACGTCTCTTTTGGGGTCGAAACGGAGGAAGATCTTTGGAACCTCAAGGATCAGCTCTCGGCGGCCGGATTCCACGTATCGGACGTGATCGATCACGGCTTCATCCATTCGATCTACACCTTCGATCCCAACGGTATGCCCATCGAGTTCAGCCATAATGTGGAGGGTATCGATATCCGTCGAAACCCAAACATGGGAGACATCCAACCCTCCGACGCTGCCCGAGAAGGGCCGGAACCCCAACTCGATAGATGGCCTGCGGTCGAAGCGCCGACACCTCCCAATGAGCGGAAGGTCTATCCCGGCGCCGGAAGTGAGCTATTCCACGGAGTCAGATAGTCTGCTTAACGAGAGCCTTTTCGAATTTTTCTCAGAATATTCGGTTCCTAGCCCTTCTCTGCCCCGAGAGTCGCGACCTCCGAAGCATTCTCTCCCTCTAAGCCGAGTCCCTCCGTCTTGTTGGCTTAGAAAAAAGAATTCGACCGGGCTTGACACAGGCAGCTTCTGCCGCTGGATAACCTCGTTTCGCCTAGAACGCCAGAAAACCTAAAAGCGTTTTTTCCTCTTGACATCCTCGTTTCATCGAGTATAATTCATAAAAATTTGCTAATATTTTCAATATGTTAAGTGAAATCATTTTCCCAAAAAGTGAAAACTTTTTCCACGTCTGACCGGGGCGAAACCGCGACTTTGTCTCGGTGATTTCCGGACGAATCCTAGAGTTGGCCATGGTTATTTCTGGGATCGAAAGAACACGCTACCTTTCTTTTGAACGCTCTCTGGATCTGAGCTTTTCTTCAATCTCCTCACGTCCTGAGAAAAAATCCGACATGGACCTAAGGATATCTCTCTGAGATTCCTCGGCTGTCCTGAGTTGAGGAGGAAAGGATCGTTTTCGAATTGATTTGTAATACAAAATAATACAATACAAGGGAAACCACGGGTCTGTGAGGGGAGGGACGTCCCAAGGCTTCCGAGTTATTGCATCAGAACAGACAGCCGGGTTTTCAGCAGAAACAACCCGGCGATCTTATTAATAGACGAAGGAGTGAGGAATGGGTAATCGGGTGTCAGAAGCTGCCGTGTTAGTGCGCAACGGGATCTCCCCCTTTGCCAACTCCCAATTCAATGAAGAGGAGTATGCCCAAAACCGAATCCGGGAGAAAAACAGGGATCTTCAATCCCTTTGTGATGGGATTTCAGATCCGCTCCTGATATTAGGTGAGGACTTCTCCATAAGGAAGATCAACCGTGCAGCAGTGAAGTATTACGGAGCAGACGAGTCTGAGGAGCTTATTGGCGAGCGTTGTTATAAGGGATTGAGGAGAGAAAAAACCCCCTGTCAAGGGTGTCCGTTTCCTTCGACCCTTTTGGAGGGGTGTGGTGGGACATTTGAGCGAAAAGGTTTGATGGATCCTGATAAATTCGAACAAGTATGCATATATCCAACCGAGATCGGATTCCTGATCTTGATAAGGGATATCACAAAAATTAAGCTCCTGGAAAGACAAATCATTCAGAGTCAGAAGCTCGCCTCTGTTGGCCTTCTGGTGTCTGGTGTTGTCCATGAGATCAAGAACCTCAACAACTGCATCACCTTTAACATCCCCATCCTGACGGAATATCTGAAGAAGCTCGTCCCCGTCATTGACGATTATGCGCTGAGTCACCAGGATCTCGAACTGTTCGGTATGTCTTATCCTGAATTCCGTGAAGACGTTTTTCGGCTTCTGGGTAACCTCGAGCACGCTTCGGGTCAGATCAGCGCCACCGTGTCCGGTCTGAGGGAATTTGCCAGAGGGAACCATAAGGGGGAACAGCGCTGGGTTGAACTGAAGCAGGTGATCGAGAGGGGCGTTGCCGTTTGCGGTTATCAGATAAAGAAGATGGTTAACTCTTTTGAAGTGGTTATTGCTGACGATCTTCCCCCGATCTTCAGCGATCGTCAGGCCTTGGAGCAGATCGTGGTCAACCTTCTGATCAATGCTGCTGAAGCTGCTGAAAAGAAAGACTCTTGGATTAGGCTCAGTATGAAGCGAGGTAAGAGCAGGCACGATACCGTGATTGTCGAGGTCAGTGACAACGGGTGTGGAATGGATGAGGAGACAAGGCGAAGGGTGTTCGAACCTTTCTTTACCACCAAACCCGCTGGCAAGGGCACTGGGCTCGGTCTCTTTGTGAGTCACAAACTGGTTGAAGAGTTGGGTGGACGCATGGAGTTGGAGAGTGAGCCCGGTAAAGGGAGCACCTTTCGGGTCATTCTGGACATTGTGAACTGCAGGCCGATGAAAAGCGATTCCTAATGGGTGGGCGCCTTAGCGAATCTATCAGTTCGGAATGGGGAGTAGCCAAATGGATAACAGCATTCTCGTCGTCGACGACGAGCGGGATTTCCTCGATAGCCTCAGGAGGGGATTGATTTCCTCTGGTTTCAGAAATGTACGTCTGGAGAGTGACCCCAATAAAGCCGCTGCTCTACTAGAAAATGGGGAATTTTTCGACATCGCTCTGATAGATGTCAAAATGCCGGGCACGAACGGGGTGGAGCTGCTCGAAGTGATAAAAAACGCGAGTCCAAACACCGAGTGCCTGATGGTGACGGCCATAGACGAGGCCAGAGTCGCCGTTGAGTGCCTGAGAAATGGCGCTTATGATTACCTGGTCAAGCCGATCTCCAGAGATGATCTGATTCTTGCCGTAAAGCGCACCCTCGAAAGGAAGCGGCGCCTGGATATCCCAGAGCTCGGGAAAAGGAAGTCTCCGCCGGGGCTGAAACACGCAGAGGTTTTCAGGCCAATCGTCACAGGGTCGGGGAGGATGTTCAGAATCTTAAAGGAGGCTGAGCTTCATGCCGCAAGCAACGTCCCTGTTTTGATCTCAGGCGAAAGCGGCACCGGCAAGGAGCTTTTGGCCAGGGCTATCCATTCGGCCAGTCCCAGGTCAAGGTTTCCTTTCACCCCAATCAATATGGCATCCCTCACAGGCAATCTATTTGAGTCTGAATTCTTCGGTCACACCAAAGGCGCTTTTACAGGAGCCGAAAGGGATCGAGTGGGTTATCTCGAACAGACAAGTAAAGGCACCCTGTTCTTGGACGAAATCGGAACCTTACCGCTTGAACTTCAAGGTAAACTTCTCCGCGTGTTGCAGGAAGGAGAATATCTCAAGCTAGGAAGCAGCAAGCCCCAAAGGACCGACGTTCGCTTTATCGCGGCAACCAACGCCGACCTGGACCGATTGATAGATAAAGGGATGTTTCGCAAAGACCTTTACTATCGACTGAGGGGGGCATGGCTACACCTTCCCCCCCTCAGGGAAAGAAGAGAGGACATCCCTCTTCTGATAAACAGGATTCTGAAAGATCTGTGTGGGGTTTCCGGAATCAACAACATTGAAGACGATGCCGTGTCAACGCTCATAGACTATGATTATCCCGGAAATATCAGGGAACTCATTTCGATCCTCCAGGCGGCAGTAAATCTAGCCCATGGAAGGCCGATCACAACAAATTTTCTTCCCCGGTATGTACGGGGACGAAAACCCATTCAGCAAGGGAATTCGGGGGCAGGATTTGGCCCGATCGTTCCCCTTGAGGAATTGGAGAAATCCCATATTCTCAGGGTTTATAAGCAGACGGGCAGAAACAAATCTCGAACTGCAAAACTCTTGGCTATCGGGCTGAACACCCTGCGAAGAAAATTGGCCGCTTACGGCGTACAATGAGTTGGTTCAATGTGCCGAATTGGACCGTGCCAAAATGGCACAACGACGATAATGACCTGAAAAAGAAGCATTTAATCCCTTAACCGTTCCATATTGGCATGGTCGCCGGGCTGATCAGCGCCCCTTCAAAATAATCTCCCCGCTAGACCCTCCGTCTTCAACATATTGAATTTACTGATTTTTCCAACCCATGTCCAAAACCACTCCTACCTGGCACGATAGGTGCTTTATCGTTCATGGTTTCACGAGGACGAGGAGACCAATTGAATCGGACAGGCACGTCGTTCCGTCTGACAAAAGCATACAGACTACTTAATTCCAGCTGGTTGTCCTTTTCTTCAAATGGAGCACACGATTTCTGTGGGGCTCTCACTGAGGAGGAGTCAGAATGAATGTGCTGATTGTCGATGACGATATCGTCCAGCTCGAAACCCTGAGAAGGGGGCTAAGAAGCAGGGGCCACAAGGTTCTCGAGGCTTTGAATGCTGACGAGGCCCTAAAACAATTTGGCCGTCCCAAGCATACGCAGATCGATCTTGTTTTGTCCGACTACATTATGCCTGGGATGAATGGATTAGATCTTCTTAAAAGGATACGACAAGATTATAGTTCCTTGCCATTCATCATCATGACAGCGTACGGGGAAAAGGATTTGGTCATTGAGGCCCTCCGTAATCGTTGTGACAGCTTTATCGAAAAACCCTTCACCCTTGACCAGTTGATGGACGAGGTTGACAGGGTGACGAAACCGCACTCTTAAGAACTGAAACGGAACAACAAAACGCGGAATCCAAGATGAGGAAATATGTTCGAAAGGAGGTGAGGAACCGTAGGAGCAGAATCGGCTAATGAGGTAAGGAAGGACATCATTGACCCGAAAAGAAATGGAGGAAGAGTGATGAAAAGATTCATGAGATTACTGAAGGGTGAAGAGGGCGTCACGGCGATTGAATATGCCCTGATCGCAGCCTTGATCGCCGTTTTCATTATTGCCGCTGTCACCTTAGCAGGCCAGCAGGTTAGCGCCGTCTTCCAGTATGTCGCTGATACCATTACCCCTCTCATCCCAGCAGGAGGATGAGAAGGTTGATCCAGGAACAACCTAGGGCTCAAAGCCAGTACCCTCTCAAGGGACCGGAACCGAGATATTTTCCGGTCCCTTGGAAAAGCGGGTGTGCATCCCTCTCCAATCCACGAGGGACGAGATGTGCACCCGCGGTAGGGGCGACTCCGTGTGATGCACGATGCCACGGCGGCAAGAACAGAGTTCACTTTTCATCTCAGATAGGTCTCGGCGATGGATTTCTTTCCGATCATACCACTCGGACTCATAGGGGAGAAATGCCAGCGATATTCTGTTTTTTCGCGAAATTTAGTGATCTGCCTTTCCCTCAGATCACATTGAAACCGAAACCGTCTTATGGTTTAGCCATCGCCATCAGGACGATATGCGCTGTTTTTTGGAGGATATCAGCATACCGTTTCCCCATTTAAAAAGGATCAGAGAAAGGATGGTGCATCATGGGAAG
>JABAOF010001046.1_pt3 | contig 24026 bp, 20 predicted proteins | sample 7062171 | NCBI WGS metagenome assembly JABAOF01 (sample SAMN14538628, study PRJNA623070) | marine sediment metagenome | biome: marine biome [ENVO:00000428]; feature: marine pelagic biome [ENVO:01000023]; material: deep marine sediment [ENVO:00002113] | place: India: Gulf of Khambhat ...
CCTGTTTTATGGATCGCGGTTACGACGCTGCTAGTGTGGCCGAGATTTGCCAGCGTGCGGGTTTGAGTAAAGGCGCCTTCTACCACCATTTCCCGAGTAAGAAAGACGTCTTTCTAGCATCGCTGCATGCATGGCTGAGTGGGTTGGAACTGCAATTAAACAAAATCCGCCGTGTAGCCGGAAGCGTGCCTGAAGCGCTCATGGCCATGGCAAGCGAAGCAGGGCAGGAGTTTGAGGATATGCGTGGATTGGCCCCAATGTTCCTGGAATTCTGGAATCAAGGGGCACGCGATCCTGAGGTGTGGCAGATTCTGATCGCACCATATCGCCATTTTCGTGACCTATTTGCAGAAATGATCGCTAAGGGAATCGAGGAGGGTAGCTTGGAGGATATCCCTCCTGCTATCGTCTCCCAAGTGATTGTATCCTTTGCGGTTGGGGCTTTGATTCAAAGTGGGATGGATCCCGAAGGAGCGGATTGGGGGTTGATCACCCGTGAAGGTGTCCGCCTGTTCTTACAAGGGCTTGAAAGAAAGGAATGAGATGAAGGTATTACTCACCGGTTCGTTTGGGAATGTTGGTTTGAGTGCACTTGATGAACTGATGGAGCGGGGTCACACCGTTCGCTGTTTTGATCTGCCGACGAAAGCGAATCGCAATACAGCAAAGCGCTACATCGACACGGCTGAGATTGTATGGGGCGATTTGCGCGATCCGGAAGACGTGACTGCCGCAGTCCATGAGCAGGACATTGTCGTCCATCTAGCGTTTGTCATCCCCAGGCTCTCGTCAACGGGAGTTAATTGTGAAGAGCGCCCAGATTGGGCACGAGCTATCAATGTAGGTGGGACTCAAAACCTGATCGGAGCCTTACAGTCGCAACCAAAGCCTCCGCGGTTGATCTTTACCTCTTCATTTCATGTATACGGCAGGACGCAGGATCGACCACCACCAAGAACTGTAAACGATCCATTAAAGCCGGTCGAACATTATGCACGCCACAAAGTCACCTGCGAGAAACTGGTCGAGAATGCGGGCTTGGAGTGGTCCACCCTCAGACTGGGAGCAGCGCTACCCGTTCGATTGATCCTCGATGCGGGGATGTTTGATGTTCCTTTAGAGAACCGCATTGAATACGTTCACAGGCGTGACGTGGGCGTGGCGATCGCAAACGCAGTGGAATCGATGAGCGTTTGGGGTCGAACATGGTTGATCGGGGGGGGCGTGAATTGTCAATACGAGTACCGTGAAATTGTTGAACAGGTGCTGGAAAGGGTCGGCATTGGGATGTTGCCTGCGGAGGCTTTCAGCTCGACACCATACGGCACAGATTGGTTGGATACAACAGAGAGTCAGAGGGTCCTGCGATATCAGCGACGGACACTCGATGATTACCTCCAGGATCTCTCCGATCAGCTCGGCTACAGGAGAACGCTCGCCCGCGCCTTCCGTCCTCTCGTACGAGCGTGGCTCTTGAGCCGCTCGCCATATTACCGAACCGCTGAGTTGTAAGCTCGAGCATAGTACAACGGTTTCCGAGTTATCTTGTTATTGTTAGGCGTTGAGAGTTCCATGAATTGTGCATATTTGAGGTTCACCGTACACTTGGCATCGTGAATTATGCTTTGCCGGAGGGAGGGGTCGATGCGGAAGCCACTGCAAAGTGTTTGTGTTCTTGTGATCTTCTTTGGATTGACACTCACAGGTTGCACGGTGCTCCAGGAATCCTCCCCCACCGCTACACGCACTGCACCGCAACCAACATCCACGGAGACACCGACCATAACACCGACTGTTCCCTCTCCAACCCCTGTTCCAACGGATACCCCTACGCCACCACCCACACCCACACCCTCTCCCCAACCCACAACCACCCCAACGCTTACCCCCATCCCCGTTGGATTTAAAGTTGTCCCTGATGTCGTGGGCATGCATCATTCTGAAGCAAGAGCGTTGATTCTCAGCGGAGGTCTGACATTTATTTATCGAGACATTTACGACCGGGATCAACCGTTTGGAACGATCGTGGAACAGGAACCACCAGCGGGCAGCGTGATTCCTGAAAACAAATTTGTGATTCTGTATCGTACGTTCCAGGCACCGGGCATGTGGGTCGGGGAAGCGTGTATGCCACTGACCCTGACATCGAAATCTGGGAAGCTTTTATTCGCCGTCTGGTTGGAAGAGGGGGAAGAATACGAGATCAGGACAGATTTTCGGTTCGGTGAGACCTCAATTTCAGATTCCCTCATGATCCTGCTCCACGACATTGAGAACGACAGAGAGGATCACCTATTCTTTACACCTGAGTGGACTGGGTGGTATGTCATCACCCTGGGACCCTATCGCATCAGCCAGAGTCAGCTCAATTCTCATCCAGAGGGGGTTTCGGCCGGCTGTCTTTGGGTGTACCCGACTACAGAGGAGTAAATAGAGAGAGATTGATTACGGGTTCTGAGATTCTGGGATCTTGGTTTCGTCAGGCTCGCTCGTCAACTCCGCAGGGTGCACCTTCGAACGAGCAGCTGCGATTTTTTGATGCAGGAGTTCCTCTGGTTTGAGGACCAACTGCTCTAGAACACTTTCAAACTCTCGACCTTCCTCACGCGCTAGTTGGAGTCTGTTCTTACCCAAGAGCGCGAGGACTTCCTGGTTCGAGAGTTCCTTCCTCTCCAGCAGAGCTTCAACGAGCACTTCAACCTCGTCCGCATGTATGCTGAGAATTTCCTCAACACGTTCCTCTAACTGTATCCAATATTGTTCGACGCGTTCATCGGTGAATCGCAACTCTTTGATATCTGTGAAAAGCTCTGAGACGGGTGGACCGAAAAAGCCATGCATCGCCAGAAGACGGAGCATGGTGCGAGCGTTGTTGTAGTCACCGGTGGCTCCAGTCCAAAACTCGCCCATGAAAACCTTGACCGCAATGTGACCTGCCAGCGAAACCATGATCTGACCGACCATCCTCCGAAGGGGCTGGGCGTAGATTTCGTCGGTGTCGACGGGAAGCATGTATCCCAGCGCTCCACTCGAACGGCGGATGATGCTGACCCGAGAGATGCGTTGGTCGGGCAATACGTAGTGCTGTATTACAGCATGTCCTGCTTCGTGGTAGGCCACTTGACGCAGTTGGAGCGGATCCATGTCCTTGATCGGATTGGCCATACCCACGAGTTGCTCCTGGAGCGCTTGGTCAATATCTCGCTGTATCACGTAATCACGACCGCTGAAGAGTGCTCGTCGCACGGCGTCTTTGGTGATGGCTGACATGAGTTGAGCTGGTGTGGTATGCGGTGTATCCGCTACGATGTCATCGATATTGATTTGATTCGGGTCGTGCTTGATTTTGTCGAGATAGCCCTTGATGATTTCTCGCCGACCCACTCGATCGGGGCGCTCAACTTTAATGACTTGATCGAATCGACCTGGCCGGAGCAGCGCACGATCGAGGACGTCGGGTCGGTTGGTCGAGCCCATGAACATCACATGCCAATCTCGTTTCGGTGGGTCTTTCCCGAAGATCCTGTAAACCCTTGCCTGCAGACGCTCCCAGAATGTCGGCTCTCCGATGCCGTCCATTTCATAAAGCAGTCGTGTAAGTGCACCGTTCATCATCATCCCGCCCATCAATCCGCCCATTGTCGTACCTGTACCTCTTCCCATCACACCTGCGCGACTCTGACCCACTGCGTCGATCTCGTCGATATAAGCAACACAAGCACCGTATTCACGAGCAAGTTTGCGGGCGTCGCGGACAAAGGTCATCATTTTGAGTGTGTCCATCCCCCAAAACATCCCTCGGAAACCTGACCCCTCAACGGACAGGAAGGAAATTCCCGCTTCGCCAGCCATAGCTTTTGCCAGCATTGTTTTTCCGGTACCAGGCTCACCGAACAGCATGATGCCGTTGATGTACTCCCCCCCCATCTCGATGAATTTCGAGCGGTCTGAAAGCAAATCAATCCATTGCGATACCAGCTCGACCAAGGCGGGTTGCCCCCAGTAGTCGTCGAAAGTCACTTCTTTTTGATCACCAGGCCGGATGACGACTTTACGAGTGCGACTGATGAACCAAAAAAGGGCACCGAATTGAACAACCATGAAGAGAATAGCAAACAGCAAACGGCCTATGAAACTAAGCGCGTAGAGAAGGATGTCCAAATTCGCGGGGTCTTCCATGGCCCAGAGGACGAGAAAGGTCGGTAGCGCCAGCCACCAAAAGTGACGTAATTTGCGTATGATGTTTGATAATCGACTTCGTTGTGGCCCATTTTTAGACCAGGATCTTTCAAAATGATTCCCCTGTTTTTGTGCTGTGATTTCTTGGTCTCCAACGGTTGAAGTCAGATTTTCTACCTCTGCTGCACCGCCAATGGCATCAACATTTGAGGGATCTTTTTCGCTCATCGGTTTCACCTACTTGTTACAATAATCACCATTACCTCAGTCAGAAACATGCATACCATATCTATCGACATGAGGTAAACCACTTTAGGTTTCCGAAGGCGTCCCTCTCCTTCTCTCCGTAAAGATGGACATCTCTCGTTGGTTAACCGCTTTCCTCATTTGAGGAGGCGCGAGAGCTAAGTCTTGCATTAATTGCTCCTCCCCACCCATGGGATGTCTTCGTCAGCGATTGCCAACGCGTTGCCAGGGAAGACCAAACACTGCCTCAGGAGCGGAGCGGCGTTGGTTCCATCGTATTTTTTGATTACATGCCATGCGCAGATAAGGCTTTCTTGATGAAGGAAGACCTCAACTGGTTCGGACTCGACCGATAATGCCTCGGTTTCACTCCATATTTGGGATTCGATTGCGAGTTCCCCCTCCCTGGCAAGATCGACCAAATAGAAGGTTACCTTGGTTAGTTTGGCTACATCTTCTTCACTCCAGTTACCGTACGCATTGTCGAGAACGGTCATGACGACCCGATCGTCGAGGGTGCGGATGTTAAGAACATCGAGCTTTCGATGGTCTGCCTCGATCTTAAGAGCAGTCTCATATTCGGGGCTTGGGGTTAAACTTGAATCTGTCTTTAATTCTGTGGATAGCCCTAGACGATGGAGCAATCCCGGTCCGAATGCAACCACAGCAATTGTGAAGACTGCCAGCCCTATGGCTGATTTGACGACATCCTCAAAATGGACCCCCCGAAACATATCTCACCACTTTCCTGAACGTGCACAAAAAATTCCGTTCAACCCTGTTAAATGAATTGTATAGGACAGGCGAATTGCACCCGCTTACAGTCTACCTACAGTTCTGGGGGAGGGAATGGATCAATGTGGATCGAACAGGTTCACAGCAATTAAGCACTGGTTGCTGGGTCTCAGGTGGCGATCGGGATCGGGAGGATAATGACGAACCCATGCGATGATAAAAGGTTGAGTGTAGATCTTGCATTCGATCTAGCTCATCAGGTATTCTTACACACGTCAAAAACCGCTGCACCTTGCCGTTAAATCCAAGAAGCGAAACTGAAGCAAAATCATGGCATAGGTTTGTTGATTTTGATGGTCGACTGGTATGGATGGTCGAAGCGGGCCTCAGATGTATTGCTGACAACTTTCCATTTCATATGCTTATCATCGGCTAACCCGGGACGTTGTGAACCCATTAGAACAGCCGCCCTACCTTGAACCGATGGAGGGGAGAGTATGTTGCAAATCAATTCCACGCGATATCCAAAGGGCTTCATTTTATTGCTCGTGACGTTTGTAATCCTAATGTACCCACTAGCTGGTTGTTCGGCCATTGGGGGGCAGGTCCGGGAGGATGAGCGTGAGGAGGAATTGGCTCCCGAAGGCACATCGAAGGACGAGGATCGTGAGAAGCAGGATGAATCCGAGAGGTCAGAATGTCCGCAAACTGATGTCCAGGTCCTGGTGGACTATGTTCATATCATTATCATGCGGCCGCCTGAGGGAGAGGTCAAATTGACTGCTCCAGCGGCAGCAGAGTTTTTCGTTACTTTCCGGGGCGATGGAAGCATCGACAGTAACGACTATGAGAACCGTATTCCTGTCTTTCTCAGCGGGACTCTGGATGATTGCACGATTGAGGGAGAGGGGGAGCTAAGTGCAACGTTTACGGGTACGTGCAAGAATGGATTCGTGAACGTAGATATTGTTGAACGACTCCATGGGTCGACAGCCACAATGACCTGTCCGGAAGAGGGTTCACAGACCGTCAGTCTTGAGGGCTTGTTCTCCGCGCCGGAGGAACTCGCACAGTTTGAGCTCAAGGGTACAGAATACAGCCATGTCCTGGAAGCGGATGTCGTGGCGCAATCGCTTTATTACAGTTGGACGTTCAAATTTGGCTGGGAAGTTGAGCCCCTTGCTCCGTGAGAATATGCGGTTCAAGGTTGCGGTTCGAAGCAGAATCGAACGTGCGGTTGAATCTTGAGGGGTGTGGTACCGCGGTAGAGCGATCCATTGCGCTAACTATTGGCGATCTATTCGCTTTCACCAAGGAAGGAATGAGGCATCGACATACGATAGATAAAAAGAAAATCCCGGTGCTCTTTGGGATGCCATATTGGGTCTGGATCGCTCAACCAAAACAAGTGCATCCTCGGACACCCAACCGACTTTATTGCCGATGTCGACCCACCACCAGTGTGTTCCCTTGGCAAGCACGCCGTTCGTATCATTCATGTGTGGCAAGATCACCCCGCTTGCATCTTCGGGAACGGTTCCACGCAGTGCGAAATTTGTCCCGGGGCCGAAGTACACCCCTGTGGATTGTAGGGTCTTTACCTTATCCCGCACTTGGAAGGAATCCGAGCGTTCCATCGGCTCTACGACGACCATCATAATGCCGTTCGCCACCTCGCGCTCTGCACCGTCGGAAGGTGAATTCATCACCTTTCCATTGACCCACATTGTAGAGGAGCCGCCGCCATCTTGATTGATCCCCCATCGAGCACCTAGATCGTCCCTACAAAACATGGCCAATTCGTCGCTCGTCATGCCAATGCTGAAGTTTTTCTGGCGGCCATCGACGACGACGAAAAAGATGTATTCGTCGTTGTAGCAGATTGCAGTGCGTGGGTGCCGTTGGGTTGCTCCAAGATTATCATCAAAGCTTTGGATCTTACCGTCTTTTAGGAAATAGAAGCTCCCGCTCAGACTCGCATAGGTGTTGGCCCAGCCGACGTTGAGCGCATTCTCACAATCAGACTCAAGGGATGTGATCTCCAGGGAAATCCCAACGACATCACCTACCCTCACCGTGTCGAGGAGTTTCCTGCTTTCGCCGGCACCATATGTCGAAATCACGATCTGGTCGAAAGGTATCTGGATTGGACCCTTTTTGAATTGAACCTCGCGCACGATACCCACCGTCATGTCCGGATATGGTCTAACGCCAAGAGGGCGGGTGAGTTGTATGCGCACCTCCGCATTTCCACTCCCCGCATTGCTTTGTTTATCGAATTGGGGAGTGAAAAGGATGGTTTTTTCACCTCGGTCGCGGAAGTTGATGTTGTCGATTTGGATAGTTTTACCCGTTGTCAGGTTCGTAAGGATTTGTTTTTCAGGTGGGTGGTACGTGCACTCACCGATAAACGCCGTTCGGCTTTGCTTCCATGCAAATCCACTCGAGCCACCTAAATCGCCGTACGTTTTCACATACCATCCTGAGTGGACGAGTCCACCCGAGGTCACGCCGGTGTCTGGATTGTAGAAGGTGCCGTTGATCGCGACCACGACGTCGTTGCGAGGTCCCCAGGGTTTGAGTATTGGATTGGTGGGTCTTCGACCATCCGAAACGGGAAAGATGGTATCTTCCTTATCCGGTCCGGGAGCCCAGGCGCTCAGCGATTGATCATAACGGTCCGCCATTTCGCTTACCGTTTCCTTGCCTCCCGAAAGCTTTCCCTGGGCAATGCTAGTCTCGAGGATTAGATTTTGATTACTGCGATCCATACGGGCCACGTAAACCCGCTTAGGACCAGTTAAGTGGAATTCCTGATAATCGATTCCCTCAACGACGGTCTCCCAACCCGTGGAAAAGGCGGGCATACTCAGCGCATATGCGCTAAGCGTCAGGGAAAGTAGGACCAATACCAAGAAAGATCGTCGTTTCACGAAACAATACCCTCCTGGAGAGTGACGATGCTCCTACCATCATACCTTCAAGTACGGTTTCATGGAAAGGTGACTTGGGTATGTATCCGCAGGGTAGGGAGAAAGCGAGTGAATTATACCGATTTCTACAATTGTTTCTGAATCGTGCTATAGTCTTTTCTAGCCTTTTTCGTAATAGATGTCACAAAAGAGCTCTCCGATACGTTAGAGAGGTGTAAGTTGTCAGAGGATAGTTTGAAGGTAGTCGGGCATGTAGATGTCACGTTGGTTCAACAGGCTCAGCAGGGAGAGGGTGAAGCATTTGCTGCGCTCTTCAATCAACTGCACCAGCCAGTGTTGAACTACATTTACCACATGCTTGGGAACCGCCAGGTGGCAGAGGATGTCGCGCAGGATGCTTTCATTCGCGCCCACGAGCGTATTGGCCAGCTTGGCCCACCCTGGGATTTCAAATCGTGGGTCTTCCGTATTGCCAGCAACTTGGCGGTTGATTATTTACGCGGTCAGCGACGATTTGTAGATCATGAAGAGCCGGAGATGATGGCAGGCCCGCCTACTACTCGACGACCATCCGAACGCGGCGTTCAGCGAGAGGAGGTGCGTCGCGCAGTTCGACAGACTCTGGATGGTTTGCCGACAGTTTACCGCCAAGCACTTGTTTTGCGTGAGTTTAACGGTTTCAGTTATCGAGAAGTCTCCCAGGCGCTCGAGTGCACGTATGACAACGCTCGACAATTGGTACATCGGGCGCGATTACGTTTCCGAGAGCAACATGGACTTCGAATGACTCTCGAAGAAGGTGTTGAACGCTGCAGGGAGTTGGGAGATCTCCTTTCCGCTTATCACGATGGTGAGATCGATACGAAACAACGTAAGGCGGTCAGGGCTCACATCTCTGCCTGCCCACAATGTCGGGAAACGGAAGAAGACTTGAAGAAGGTCGGTGCGTTAGTAGCGGGATTGGCACCGATATGGCCTTCGGAAGGTTGGATGGCGCAAGTTTTAAACCAGGTGGGAATTCAGGAGGTTCCTGCGCCCGTCCCGGGAGGCGTTGGGGGCGGGGCGGGAATAGGAGGAGGAGGTGCAACCGGCGGTGGGATCAAGGCTTTCATGATGAGTGGCAGCTGGATGATGAAAGTGGGAGCGGTCGTCATGGCCTCCATCCTCGTAATGGGGGGACTGGTTCTCGCCTCTCTCATTCTGTCGCCGCCGCCACCTCCGCCTCCGCCGTCTGAGACCACCCAAGCGGTCACAACCGAGCCACCTGACGCAACCTCCTCGGCCCCGCCGAGTACACCGGCACCTGGTGGAGGGGATGTGGAGGAGACGTCGACAAGCACGCCGACGAGCACAGCCACCACGACCCAGACGCAAACTGCTACAGCGACCGATGGTCCGCCTATAGCCGAAGCCAACGTGAATAGCAACTGCCGCTTCGGTCCCGGTGCTGTCTACGCCATTATCGGGACTCTTCTGAAGGGAGAAACGGCGCCGATCGACGGTCGCAACGAGGATTGGACTTGGTGGTGGATCGAACGACAAGACGGTCCTGGACATTGTTGGATTTGGGATGCGCTTGTGACCGTAAGCGGGGATACCAGCGCGGTGCCGCTCATCCAAGCCCCACCCCCTCCAGAACCAGAGGACACGGAGCCGCCTTCCGTATCCATCAACCACAGCCCCAGCGGAGGTTTGAAGCCCGACGAAACTGACGTTGTCTCGTTCACCGCTTCGGCAAACGACGATGGTGGTGTCGAGCGTATCGAGATTTGGGTTCAAGCGCCGGGTGCAAGTGTTTTCTCGAGAGTGACAACCTGTCAGGCGGCGGCGACTTGCGTCTATCAAGGCGGTCCTTACCGACCCGGCAAACTCGTCTATTACGCCAAAGCATACGATGCGGCAGACAACATGGGTGAGAGTCCACAGAGTCAGGTGACGGTGTGGGCGACGGTGAAATGATTCTTTCATGAAATTTAATCGAATTTTGAGATTTTCTTCACGGAATGGGGGGAGAGGAGGGCACACAATCCCGCAAGTTTGCATTTCTTCAAAGCGTATTCGGGCTCGGAATAGGGATATTTCCCTATCGTCCAATGGGTCGCTGCGTGCTACCCTTTCGAAAGTTCACAGGGTTACTGGTCTAGTCAGCGATCATCCCCTTCCGGTGTTGAGGGATGAGAGCTGTAAGAGGACGTCGTAACCAAGAGCTTGCATATGAGGTCTGGCGCATTCTGGGAAATTGGAGGAAACCATGAAAATCTCAAAACGGTTCCCGAAAGGCCTGTTGATTATCGTCGTGCTTTTCCTGGGATTGCTGGCGGCCTGTGACTTCCCAACACCAACACCCACACCCACAGAATCATGTATTCCGGATCCCTTTGGAGTTCCAGACCTCATCTCACCCGCCAATTTCGAGGTTGTTTCTTCTTTAACCCCAACCTTATCCTGGACGTATTCGAGTGTAGACGGTTGTGATCCATCGGGATTCGCCGTCTGGTTGGATACAGAAAATACATTCTCTCCTCCAACCTACGGAGGCGATCAAGACTTTCCAACCATGAGTTGGAGTCCTGGCAGCCCACTGAATCCTGCAACGGAGTATTGGTGGAGAGTGACTGCGAAAACGGATCGACCACCACCTGCCCAGCCGATACTGGGACCTCATTCATCGTCAAGGCGTTTCTTCACCGGGCCAATCTGTGCACCCCCGGATTTTGGAATTCCATCTCTCGTGTGGCCCATGGATGGAGAGGTGATCAACACGGTGATGCCAGGTCTTGACTGGGAGTGGCCGTCGATCGGTTGTTTGCCTGCGGGGTATCGGATCGATCTTTCCACGGATCCGAGTTTCGCAGATACCAGCTTGAGCGGCGGTACGGGAAACCCCAGCACGAAATGGTTCCCGGGCGATGATTTGTTGGACTGCATGGAGTATCACTGGCGTGTCGCGCCTATCACTGGGACGACGCTCGGTGACTTCTCCGAGACTTGGTCCTTCTCGATCGATGTGTCTGGAATCTGTGAACCGCAGGCCGAGATCAACGGTATTGTCTGGCACGATCTCTGCGCCACGCCCCATGAGACGATCCCGCTTGGCGACCCGCTTCCGTTAGGGTGCATCCGCATTGATGACAGCATCGTCGCCGATGGGATCTATGATCCTTCAGAACCAGGGATTGAAGGTGTAACCCTGCGCCTTGGAAGCGGGGCATGCCCTTCATCTGGTTTGGCGACGGACACAACGGATGTGAACGGTGTTTACACGTTTACAGGCCTGTCCGCTGGCGATTACTGTGTCACGGTTGATGCTCTAACGGACGGCAACGATCTGGTTTTGATCCCGGGTGGATGGACGTATCCTGATCGTGGGAACAATCCACAAGAAGTATCGATTTCGTTGTTGGCTTCTCAGACTGAGTCTGATGTGAATTTCGGATGGGACTACCAATTCTTGCCTGCACCTGAGGTCCCAGCGAGCCTACCGATCAAGATCAACTTCAACGCCGACAGCTACGCCATCGATGAAGGCGACTGCACAACCTTGCGCTGGGAGGTCGAGAACGCCACGGATGTGTTCCTCGACGGCAAACAGGTGAATGCGTTGGATGCGCAACACGTTTGTCCAACGAAGACGACCACCTACACGATGCTGGTGACGTCACCTGAGGGAGAGAAGGAAGCCCTGGTGACGATTGAGGTTGAGGAACTGCCAGAGCCACCACAAGCTCCGGGGCAGTTGAGACTCGTTGATTGGATATGTAACGAAAAGATCTTCGAGATCCAATTGCAATGGGTCGACCAGGCCGACAACGAAAAGGGATACAAGGTGTATCGCGATGGCAGTCAACTTACCAAACTGGCGGCAGATTCTACGCGCTACACCGAGAAACCACCCTTCGGTGGACCCTATACCTACGAGGTGTCAGCTTATAACGAAGGTGGCAGTTCCGCGCGAGTGTCGGTTCAAGTGAAGCCTTGTTCTCCTTGAGCGCCTCTCTGGCTACCGGTATATCCAAATGATCAATGGGATTTGATGACAGCAGGGTTTCCGGTGGCATCGATGTTGGATTTGAGGGTAAACTCGAGGTTCGATAGAGGTATACGCCCACAGGCTCTTTTATGCCGAAGATTTGGTTGCTGCATTGCGTTTTACCTATCTGAAACAAATGCAGGTAAAGCGAGTTGGAAGGGGAGGTGAAAATATAGTGGACAGAAGGTTGCGCACGCTCGTTTTGTTTACTTTGGTGGTTCTAAGTTTTTCAGCGTGCGACGGTCCTCCGGATTCCGCCACTCTTGCACCGACTTCACCTCCCTCAGATCAACCAGAGGAGACCTTTGTGGGTCCCCCAACGAAGTTTGAATCCACGAGCACACCCACACCAGAGTCGGTCCGTGAGGTGATTTCTCTGAGCCAACTCAGCGATGAAGTTAGGGATCTCGAATTTGATGCCGACGGTAATTTGTGGGTGGCAACGCCGGCTGGTGTCTATCAATGTAAGGTAGTCGAGGGTTTGTGCGATCGGTATACCGTCCAGGATGGGCTTACAGATGACGATGTCACCGCGATCGCCGTAGCGCCGGATCATTCACTGTGGTTTGGCACTTCTTGGGGTTTATCTCACTTTGATGGTGAGAACTGGACGACTTTCACTGCCACGGATGGCCTCGCAGGAAATGTTATCTTCGATCTCGACTTCGCATCTGATGGCAACCTATGGGTTGCAACGAATAGTGGTGTTTCTCGTTTCACTGGAAGCCAATGGATCACCTTCACAAGGCTGGATGGGTTGGTGGACGATTATGTTTATTCCGTCGTTGAGTCTGAAGACGGTATTCTATGGTTCGGAACGTCCAGGGGGGTGGCATGGTTTGACGGCTCAGTATGGTCAGCTTATACGCGTGATCACGGACTGGCGGCGATGGACGTTTTGTCGATCGCGGTTGCACCGGACGGTGCGATGTGGTTTGGAACCTTGTTTGGCGGAGCCTCTCGTTTTGATGGGACTGAGTGGCTAAACTACACCTCTTCTTATGGACTGGCGAACGATGTTGTCCAAGCTATTACCCTCGATGCCGAAGGTGTCTTGTGGTTCGCCACCCGGGAGGGTATCTCCGGGTTCGATGGGCGTGGGTGGGGCACCTTCACGATAGAAGACGGACTGGTGAGCAATGATATCAATGCCATTGAGATTGCGCCTGATGGAATTCTATGGATAGGCACAAGCTCGGGAATATCACTTCTTACCCCCTCAATAGAGCGATTCGAAGAAGTGGGCACACCTTTGCCTCTCCGACCGACACCTGTCCCCGAAGCCGCCTCCATACCGCGTTTTGAAACTGGGGAATCAGTGGTCATCAGTAGCATCCACATGCTCAATGAACAAAGGGGTTGGGCATTGGGAGGTAAAACACCTCGAGGGGATCACGTGTTGCGTACCGCAGACGGCGGGATTACGTGGCTAGATGTCACTCCACCGGAACCTGCTCCTGTCGACGATCAATCCGAAAAGATGGCCTTTGGTTTTTTCCTGGACGAGGAGACCGCCTGGATAGGGTACCACTCCGCGCTCGATTATCCATTGAACGATACTCTTGAGGAGAACATTGAATTTTATACCTGGCGTACCCAAGATGGCGGAGGATCCTGGGAACCGAGCGGATCGGTTTGGGTCGAATTCGTCGGCTCTAATTATGTACGGCCCTATATGCAGTTTGTTGATGCTCAATCCGGTTGGGTTCTCGCCCGGAGGGGCGGGGTGGGGATGCATAAATATCCAGTGTATCTGATGAGCACGGAAGATGGAGGAGCCCATTGGGAGCGTTTAATTGATGCTTATGAAGGTGATTTATTCAGTTGTTGGAAAACGGGGATGAGCTTCACGGATACGCGAACCGGCTGGGTCACGATCGGGAGTTGCCCCCTCACCGAAGCCGTCGTCCAGATGTCCGTGGACGGTGGCTCCCAGTGGGAGATGGTCTATCTTCCGCCGCCAGCTGAACAGCCAGATCTGTACGATATATCCGCGTGCGATTCCCACTCGCCGATCTTGTTCTCAGCTTCACACGGTGTGCTGGCTGTATCGTGCATGAGTTGGTCTGACGACACAGAGAGTGAAAATCATTTCATGTACGTCACCGAAGATGGCGGCCAGACGTGGCGTGCGAGCCGTTACCCGGGGGGCGAACTCATGTTCCTAAACTCAGATGTGGGTTGGGCCTTGAGTCGCGATCTCTACGAATCGCAAGACGGCGGACGAAACTGGACGAAGATCAAGACAGTGAATTGGGACGGGCAGTTCAGTTTCGTCACCGATCAGCTTGGTTGGGCAGTGGCCCGTAATGATGAAGAGATCGCCCTCGTGTGGACTCAAGATGGCGGTCAGAAGTGGATGGAAATCAAGCCGAAAATTGCACCCTGATACGATCCACTCATGGAGCGTTGATCTGAACCACCCTAGATCGTCCTGTCACAAATGGATAGTGATGATCGTTTATAGAAGTGAAAGGGAGGCGCACAGCTAAGCCTCCAAAAGGAGAAAACGATCATGCGCACAAAACATCTGCTCCCACTCATATCCATTCTTACTCTCGGGTTGATTTTAGCGGCCTGCAATTTCCCCTTCTCGGTCGAAGAACCACCTGAAGTGGGTTCTGTGGATCTTGAGACTGAAGCACCTCCACAGGACACAGAAGAGGTGATCGAGAGTTTGCCTGCAACGGACACCCCTTTACCCCCAACTGAGACGCCCACGCCGACTCTACCGCCTCCAACGAACACACCCGTGCCAACAGGGTGCACAGACAGAGCCTCGTTTGTTACAGATGTAACGTATCCCGATGATAGTGAGGTAGACTCCGGTGCGTCTTTCGCGAAGACCTGGCGACTACGTAACGACGGCACATGCACATGGACTTCGTCCTACGCCTTGGTCTTCAGTCACGGTGATCAAATGGGTGGACCGGTTGCGGTGCCTCTCGCAGGTGCCGTTTCACCCGGGAATGTTGTGGATCTCTCTGTGAATCTAACGGCTCCGGTGGATCCTGGAACCTACCAGGGCTTTTGGATGCTACGTAACAATGAGAGTGTGCTCTTCGGAATTGGAGCGGACGGTAGTGTGGCTTTCTGGGTGAAAATCGTCGTCCCCTCGGAGGATCCGATTGTCGAGATTCCTCCCTTGCTCATTGAGATCGAGCCCATTCTCCTGATCTACAAAGCCAGCGGGACGGATGTGAACGTGCATGATAACGGGTGCTTTGATCTGGACGAGGGCGTGAGTATAGGCTGCGGTTCTCCAGAAGCTGATTTCCAGTATGAGCACTCCCTATTCTTGTTCGTGCACGAATATGAGATCGATCCGATCCACGGCTCAAAATTCAAGCTCTTTGGTTCGAGTAAGCCGACGAGCGAGCAGTGTCAGGCGATACCCATGAGCGGGGCCACGTTCGAGCTGAAAAAGCGATACTACTGCTATCTAACATCCGCTGGAAAATACGGTTGGATTAAAATCAAAAACTATAATTCGAGCGTAGTACTCTTCGACTTCGGAACCTTCAATCTTCCGTAGTTGGCCTCGAGAATAACCCTTCGAGCCAGTCGCTTAGCTTGGACTGGCTCGTTTCATTTAAAAGATACATCTGGTTCGAAGTGTGCTGAGAGATGACGCTGCAATAGGAAATCAATCGCCTAGCGGTTCGAAGCGGGCCGTGAAATGTCGCAACAGCTCCGGTGCGTACGTAATTCGGTAGCCGCGAATTGCCTCGCGGCGCTCAGTGATGCGCGCCATCGTTTCAACTACGAAGTCCAGGTGCGCTTGTGTGTACATGCGGCGGGGGATGGCAAGGCGCACGAGTTCCATAAGGGGATAATTCATTTCACCCGTCTCAGGATCGGGATATGCGAACGCCACTGAACCGATTTCCACACCGCGAATGCCGCCTTCCAGGTAAAGTTCAACGGCTAACGCCTGTCCAGGAAATTGATCGCGTGGAATATGAGGTAGTAAGCTCCCGGCGTCGATATAAACCGCATGCCCGCCTGGCGGCTCGACGATGGGGACGCCGGCGTTGAGAAGACCATGTGCCAGGTATGCTGTCTGGTTGATACGATATGCAAGGTAGGCTTCATCCAGGCCTTCCCACAGACCTATGGCGATCGCGGATAAATCCCTGCCAGCCAGACCTCCATAGGTAGGGAAGCCCTCGCGCAGGATCAATTCGTTACAAGCAAGTTGGAAGAGGTGTTCATCATTCATCGCCAGAAAACCACCGATGTTCACGATGGCATCTTTTTTTGCGCTCATCGTGGCACCGTCAGCCAGGGCGAAAATCTCCTGGGCGATGACTAGAGTTGATTTATCAGCGTATCCTTGTTCCCTCTGTTTGATGAAGTATGCATTTTCCGCGTATCGACACGCGTCGATGTAGAAGGGGATCTCATATTCTTGATAGATTTCGCTAACCTTGCGGAGATTCTCCATGGAAACCGGCTGCCCGCCCGTGGCATTGTTGGTGATTGTGATCATGCCGATCGGGATATTGTCGGCTCCTTTGTCCTGAATAAAAGCCGCCAGTTTTTGCAGGTCCATGTTGCCCTTGAATGGGTGATGAACCGAAGGATCTGCGGCTTCGTCGATCACGAGGTTCACGGGGCGACCGCCGCGAGCGCGGATATTAGCCTCGGTTGTGTCGAAGTGCGTATTGGAAGGGACGAATTGGGTAGGTTTGACCAGGAGTGTGGTAAGGATGTGTTCTGCAGCGCGACCTTGATGTGTTGGCACGAAATAACGAAAGCCAAAAATCCTCTCAATTGCCTCTTTAAGTTCGAAGTATGACCGAGCTCCAGCGTAGGCTTCATCACCTTGCATCATGGCACTCCACTGACGGTCACTCATCGCGCCGGTGCCCGAGTCGGTGAGCAGATCGATGTAAATATCCTCGGATCGCAAGCCGAAGACGTTATAACCGCTGGCTTTGAGCGCGGTCTCGCGCGCTGTGCGATCGATCTGGCGGATGGGTTCGACTGTTTTGATCCTGAAAGGTTCAGGCGGGTAGGATGTCATAGATGCCTCCGCATTTGATGCTAATAGAAGTCTAGCATGACTCTGGACTTATGGCTCATGCCCGCGGTTTCATTCGTCATGAGGGTAGAGACAACGATGGAGATGTGGGCGTTGTCATGATGACGCTGATGCAGGGAGGGGTTCCGAGCTCCCCCTTTTGTCATTCCGAAAGAGCTCTTCGGCTACCCTTAGGATAAACTCTGCGAGAAGGGTATCTCGTTCTCCTAGTTGAAATTTTTCCCCGGGAACGAAATTCCTCACTGCGCTGAGGTTCGCAGAACCCATCGACCTGTCATTGTGAGGAGCGAAGCGACGAAGCAGTCACCAACCTTCATGAAGGAGATAACTTCGCTGCGGTCGAAAAGACATGGGATGGTTGAAGGCCTCCTATTTTCCCGCTATACTTCGTCTCAATCTTCTCAAAGATTCTGAAATCCGGGTGCGTATAGTGGTGAAAGCTGCAATTGCGAAGCGTGCGAGGTGAGGTGCTGATTTGATGAACAAAGAAGAACGTGTGGGGGACTTCGTCATTGTCACTTTTGTTGTGGGACCGGCCGCCACCAATGCTTATCTTGTGGGTAATTCGGGTACAGATTCATCCGTAGTGATCGACCCGGCGTGGCAGGGTGAGATGATCGTGAAGGAGGCCGAACGACGTGGTTGGAAGATTGGGTCGATCTGGTTGACGCACGCACATTTTGATCACTTCGGGGGTGCAGCAGCCGTGGCCGATGCTACGCCTGGTCCTCCCCCTGTCGCGCTTCATCCCGAGGACATGTCGTTATGGCGTTTGCACGGTGGTGCGGCCCTGTTTGGTTTTCCCACCTTCGATCCGGGCCCGGAGCCTACTATTGATTTAGAGCATGGTATGGAACTCCAACTCGATACACACTCCTTCGAAGTGCGTCACACCCCTGGTCATACTCAGGGTCATGTGATGTTCCTGCAGCGCGAGGCTGAAATCGCTTTCTGTGGGGATTTGATATTCCAAGGGAGTGTCGGCAGAACTGATTTGCCGGGGGGAGATTGGCAGACACTCATGAAGAGCATCCGAGAGGATGTTCTCAACTTGTCAGACGAAACTCGTCTCTTCTCCGGTCATGGCCCAATGACGACCGTAGGGCATGAACGCCTTACCAACCCGTTCATCACGGGTGAAATCCACCTCTGACCTCACCGCCCCGAAGATTGCTTGTCTTGGATCCACACGAGCCAATCCCGCAATGCACCGATCGGTTCCTTTGGTGCAAAAGCAAGCACCGTGATGGATAGTGGGTAATCTCCGTCCTGAACGGATTTGATGCTCGGGAGGAACTTCTCCACACGGACGGCACGTACCTGCTCCGAAAGTATCGAGAGTGGTATGTATCCTACTGCACCAGGATCTTCGGCGATCATACGATTCATCGCGGACGGTGTCGGGGCCAAAAGCGTGTTAACCGCAGGACTGAGTTCTCCAAGAACAATACTCTCAAATTGTACGCGGATTTCATCGGTCGCTATCGGAATGATGGGTTGAATCGCTTGGTTCGCACCTCCAAGGTCACTCCAGTTCCGTACCTGGCCACTGAACACAGCAGCCAGATCTTCGAGCGTGTATGAGCGGACACGGTTCCCGGGGTGCACGATAACGGCGATGCCTTCCTCGAACAAAGGAGTGGCAAACCATCCATCCGGGGGTGTTCCACCTGCTAATGCGAGTTCCGAATCCCCTGCCATTACTGTGTTCCTTACTTCCTGAGGGGGGAGCACGTGGACTTCGATGAGCACTTCGCTTGAGCTCGGATACTCTGCAATCCATCTGGTAACAAGAGTTACGAAAGCTGGGGAGGTGGCGACAGGTGATAAGGCCGTTGCAGGTGTTGCACTGGGTTCGGCTGTACAGGCCGTCAAGAGTATGAGGACTAAGGTCAGATAGATCTGCCTACCCACGGATCACACTCAAGAGTAATCCCACGAGCCCCGCGAATGCACAATAGGCCGAGAAGACCGACAACGACCTTTGAGCTAGGTATCGGATCAGCCAACGAATAGCCAGGTAACCAACGACCGTGGCAACGAGGACGCCGACGAGGAGTGGGATGGTTTGATCACGTCCATCGGGAAGTTTCGTAAGGTCGAAAACGGCGACAAGCCCCGCTCCGATCATCACCGGAATGGCGATGAGGAAGGAGAAGCGGGCTGATTCGGCCTTCCGCATGCTGCGCATCAATCCTCCCGCGATGGTGACACCTGACCTAGAAACGCCCGGAAAGAGAGCCAACGCCTGAGAGAATCCGACCCACCAGGCATCAGCCGGGGTAAGCGCCGAGATCGATTTTTCGTGTGTCGCTACCCGATCACTGATCGCAAGGATGGCCGCGGTAATCAGCAAGAAGAGCGAGACTGCAAGTGGGCTTTTAAACGCCTCCGCAACCTGCTGCTTGAACACAATCCCGATAACCGTGGCAGGAATACTGGCAGCAAGGATAAGCCAGGCTATTCGAGCTCTGGGGTCCTGAAAAGGGCGGCCTGTGAAGAGCCCGTTCAATGCAGCGCGTGTTAACTCGATTATGTCAGAGCGGAAATATATGATTACGGCTAGGAGAGTCCCCCATTGCACCAGGACATTAAATATGAAAGCTGTCTTCGGATCTAACGACCAACCGAGAAGCCAAGGCACAAGAACTAGGTGACCGGATGACGAGATTGGGAGGAACTCTGTGACGCCCTGCACGAAGCCGAGCGCCATGGCTTGAAGGAGGTTCATTTGTTATATCTCCGGGGGGCGGTGTTTATGGTAGTTTGCGCGGAACTCCTCCGCGAATTGCTGAAAGCTTCCTTCAAGCACGGCCTGACGTAAGTCGCCCACCAACGCGATGAGTGTGTGGACGTTATGGATGGAGAGCAATGTTGCGGCGAGCATCTCTCTTGCGACGATGAGATGCCGCAGGTAGGCACGACTGAACGTTTTGCAAGTGTAACACAAGCAGGTCTCGTCGATTGGGCGAAGGTCGTCGCTAAACGGTGTGTTTCGCAGATTCAATCGACCCCGACGTGTCAGCGCAGCATGGTTGCGGGCCATGCGGGTCGGTAAGACACAATCGAAGATGTCAATTCCGCGAGCGACCGTCTCCACGATGTCTTCGGGTGAACCCACTCCCATCAAGTAGCGTGGACGATCTTCTGGCAGAACTGCGTTGACGGTCTCAACCATGGCGAGCATCTCTTCTTTGGTCTCGCCTACGGACAATCCGCCGATCGCAATCCCGGGAAAATCCAGTGCGGCAATGAAAGCTGCCGATTGCTCCCTTAGATCAGGAAAGATCCCCCCTTGAACAATACCAAAGAGCGCTTGGTCAGAACGCGACTTTGATGCCAGGGAACGTTCGGCCCAGGCATGCGTCCTCGATAGCGCCTGGATATTGTAATCTCGATCGTAGGGTTCAGAGCACTCATCGAGCACCATAATAATGTCGGCACCCAGGTTCTCCTGGATGGCGATCACTTTCTCTGGAGTGAAACGATGCGTGGATCCATCGAGGTGAGAACGAAAGGTGACGCCATCAGAATCGACTTCACGGCGTTCGGCTAAAGAAAAAACCTGAAAACCACCCGAATCTGTCAGTATCGATCCGGGCCAGGCCATGAACTCATGCAAACCGCCAAGGTTGGCGATCAGTTCGTCCCCTGGACGTAGATAAAGGTGGTAGGTATTGGCTAACACGAGGCCAGCGCCCAACTCCTCAAGCTGTTGAGGTGTGAGTGCTTTAACTGTGGCTTGAGTGCCGACTGGTGCGAAAAGAGGTGTGTGTAACTCGCCACGGGTGGTCCTTAATACACCTGCACGTGCGTTTCCCTCCACACCTATCACCTTGAAACGCAGTGCACTCATATGCCCCACACCCAGTGCAAACCCAAGGTGGCGATGAGCACAGTGATGATCGTGAGGGGGATCCCCAGCTTGAAGTAATCGCGGAAGGTGTAGCCACCTGGGCCCATCATCAGCAGGTTTGCAGGGTGTCCGAGGGGGCTGATGAAGGCTAAAGAACAGCCGATGGCGACGCCCATGGCGAGAGCGCGGGGATCTATACCTGTGGGGCCGGCGGCTGCGATCGCGATGGGCGCCATCACTACGGCGGCTGTCTGACCGCTCAGGAAGAGACTCAATGCTGAAGCCGTCAGCATGAGGATAATGGCGGTTAGAAGAGGGGACAAGCCACCGATTTGGAATATTCGTTGTGCCAAGACGCTCGCCGCGCTCGTACTCTGTAAGGCGATACTTAGGGGCAGCATCCCCGCGATTAGGAAGATTGCCCTCCACTCCACTGCACGATACGCTTGGTCCATGGAGAGACATCGAGTAAGGACCATGAGTGCAGCCCCGAGCAAAGTGGCGACGGCAATGGGCAACACTTGGGTTGCTGCCAGACCCAGGCTGAAGATCATGATGCCTCCTGCCAGTAAAGCACGTGGACCTGGTCGTGCCTCGAGCTCTTCTTCGAGGATCAAGAAGTTGGGGTCCATGCGTAGCAATCTCACCTGAGAGCGAGGTCCTTGGAGCAGCATAGCGTCGCCGAAGCGTAGGGGGATATCGGCAAACTCGTGTTGAATCACCAATCCCTCGCGCCACAGTGCAATGACCTGGAGACCATATCGTTCACGAAAGTGGATCTGTCGTAACGTTAGTCCCTCAAGTTCTGAGCGGGGGGCAAGTGTCGCTTCGACGAGCGGTACATCCATCGAGGCCAGACCGCTCACCAAGTCGGAGTCGAATGTGAGCTCCATCCCATAGGTCTGGAGTTGATCGTGTGTGGGGATGCCGTCCAACAGAAGAATGTCGCCATATTGCACTTCGTCGTCTGGTTTTGGTGCCAGCATGAGTCGATTTTCACGTAAAATGCCAAGCACCATGAGACCCAAATCCTGGCTCCATCCCCCTTCTTTCAGGGTCTGGCCGCCCATAATGGAATCGTTCTTGACCAATACTTCCGAAGTGCCTTCTCGGAGGTGATAAATCTGAGCCAACTCACCATGCAGGAGAGTCATTCTGGCGATCTCACCGGCCACATCTCGTGCCGGAAGGAGCATAGGAGCCAGCCAGAGCATGAGCAAAGTGCCGCCGATGACAAGCGGTAGCCCGATGGGCATGAATTCGAACAAGCCGAAAGGTGCCAGTTCCGCCTGGCTCAGCGTGCTACTGACGATGATATTCGCCGTTGTAAGCAGCGTGGTCGTTCCACCAAGAAGGGCGCCGAAGCCAAGCGGCATCAAAAGTCGCGAAGGGCGAAAATTCAACTCGCGGGCGATGCCCATCGTTATGGGCAGCAAAACCGCTGCGGCGGCGATTGTGTTCATGAATGCGGCTAGAAAGGCGCTTGTGAGCGCCAGCACGGCGACCAAGCGGCGCTCGGTTTCACCTGCTAAGCGGAGCAGTTGACGTCCGACCCATCCGGTAATCCCGGTCCGCTCAAGACCGTTTGTGAGGATGAATATGGAAAGGATGGTGATCACTGCGGACTGGCTGAAACCCGAAAGCGCCTCTTCAGTAGAGATCACCCCCATCAACCGTAAGCTGAGTGCGACCAAGAGCGCCGTGAGATCAGGGCGGACTCGCTCGGTGATCAATAGAATGGCGGCGATGGCAATCACTGCCAGCGTGATCCAGCCCGAAGGTGTCATAGCACCGCATTATACACTTGGAGTTGTCATCATGATACGGTCGTTCTATACTTCGGCTCATGGAATCGAGACGTCACTATCTAACGTGGGTTGAAATTGATCGTGGTGCGATCGAGAACAACGTGCGTTATTTCGTGAAGAAGACGACGGCAAAAGTGATGGCCGTCGTGAAGGCCAATGGATACGGACATGATGCAGTTCAAACAGCGAAAGCTGCATTGAATGCAGGGGCCACATGGTGTGCTGTTGCCCGTGTTGACGAAGCACTAGAGCTTCGTCAACACGGGCTGACGTGCCCGATCTTGTTATTGGGTCTGGCACCCAGTGCGCGCATCTCGGAAATGCTCACAGCTCAAATCTCCATGGCGGTGTGGCAACAGGAACACATAACTGCGATTGCAGATGTCGCCTCGAGGGAAGGGGAACAGGCAAGGCTGCACCTGAAGGTTGATACGGGTATGGGAAGGTTGGGGGTGCAACCAGAGCAGGTTCCAACATACGCTCGATACATAGTGGACAACCCTGACGTAATCTTTGAGGGATTGTTTACACATTACGCTCGTGCGGACGAGCGAGATCCGGCACCGTCCGATGAACAAGATATCCGCTTCCTACAGGCATTGAGCGGTCTCGACGAGATTGGTTTGCGACCTGCGCTTGTTCATGCAGCAAACTCCGCCGCGGCGCTTAGGCGCGCGCAAAGTGAATTCGACTTAGTGCGTGTGGGAATATCGATATATGGATTGCACCCCTCGAAAGATGCCCCTCTCCCTGTGGATTTTCGTGCTGCACTTTCTTGGAAGACCCAGTTAAGTCAGATCAAGGTGCTTTCACCTGGGCATGGTGTAAGCTATGGACACATGTACGTCACATCGGGTCACGAACGTATCGGAACGTTGCCGATTGGATATGCGGATGGATTCCGGCGTATAGAAGGCAATCAGGTCCTTGTTGCCGGTCAGCGCGCGCCGGTAGTGGGACGGGTTTGCATGGATCAATGTATGGTGCAGCTTGATGCCATCCCTGATGTCAAAGCTGGTGACGAAGTGGTCTTAATCGGTCAGCAGGGTGAAGAGAGAATAAGTGCCGAAGAGGTAGCCGAGCGATGGGGGACGATTAATTACGAAGTCACGTGTGGAATCGGAGCACGTGTTCCACGGGTGTTTAGCTGAACTGAAACCTAGCAAAGCCCATGTAAGGGCGAAGCATCTGC
>JABAOF010000147.1_pt5 | contig 24018 bp, 17 predicted proteins | sample 7062171 | NCBI WGS metagenome assembly JABAOF01 (sample SAMN14538628, study PRJNA623070) | marine sediment metagenome | biome: marine biome [ENVO:00000428]; feature: marine pelagic biome [ENVO:01000023]; material: deep marine sediment [ENVO:00002113] | place: India: Gulf of Khambhat ...
GCAACCAAAGTCCGCATCCCTCTTTCTTTTATCCGGAACAATCTACCGATTGAGGATGCCAGGCTGGAGCTAATCTGAACGATCGGGCCTTCCCGCCCTACCGAGCCTCCAGAGCCGATGCAGATGGAGGATGCCAGGGCTTTTATGGCGACCACTTTAGTCCTGATTTGTCCCCCCCGAAAGATCAGGGATTCCATTATTTCAGGTACGCCATGGCCTTTGGCTTCTCTTGCTCCGTAGTAAATAATAGGACCAATGATCAAGCCTCCAAGCGCCGGGATGAGGATTGTCAGGTACCATGGCTGAGAAGAGACAGAGGAGATGATGCTTTCTGCTCTCCAGAACTGGCTCTGGAAGAAACGAATCATGATTTTAAAGATGACCGAAGCCAGACCCGCTGTAACTCCGACAAGCACCGCTAAAAGAGTCAGGCGGATGTGCTCGCTGAACTCGCTTTTTCCAAAATCAATTTTCATTTTTTAATTGAAATTTAACAGTACAAATGTAATAAACGCTTTTACTTTGTCATTGCGAGCGTAGCGCGGCAATCTCAACCTTTTTAGGGATTGCTTCGCCCTTTCAGGGCTCGCAATGACCATTTTATCTAAAGCGTTTTTATTAGTATCTGAAGAAGGTCTGGTTCGCTGGCAATTATTTTCAGAAAAGCTTGAGCTGGCTTTGAGCTTCTTCTTCGAACGTATCCTTCTCGAAAAGGCTGATATCTCCAAAGCATCCGTCATGTCCGGGTACAATTTTCACTGCTCCTTTTCTCATCCGCTCTATCCCAAGACCGATTCTCTCTGGATGAAGTCGCTTTAATTCCGCTGAGTTAACTGCCGTTAAGATATTTTGTTCGTTATCGAATTCGCGTATAAAACGAAAATAGATATCCCAGACACTTTTGCATTCGGCAGTTTTTTCGATGGCTTGGGCAATAATCTCGTTTAACGGGATAAGATTTTTGTATGGAATTTTAAGGGGAGGAGAGTTTCCCTGTTCACGGTCGGACAGCTCCTCTACTCTGTGCATCACGCCGATAGTGAGTTTTTTCCCGCATTTGGGGCAGATATTGTTGTGCTGAATGCTTTCCTTGGGAGAAAACAGGATCCCGCATTTACGGTGTCCATCATAGTGGTATTTTCCCTCTTCGGGAAAGAATTCAACTGTGTACAGGAATTTATCAGGGTCCTTACTTTTTATAGCCTCTACTAGGCCTTTGTAGCTGAATTCTGTGTTAAAAACATTGGCTTCTCTTCCTATTTTGGAGGGAGAATGGGCATCAGAGTTTGAGACTAAAGCGTACTTGTCGAGACTGGAAAGGAGCCAGTTCATCTGAGGATCAGAGGAGAGCCCTGTTTCCAGGGCGAAGATAAACGGAGTTGTTTCTTCGAAACACTCCTCTATTGCGTCAAAACCAGAGTTAGCTCCAAAAAGTGAAAACCAGGGAGTCCAGATATGGGAAGGAATGACCACACAGTCCGGGCAATTATCTGCGACAATTTTTACAAACGCTTTAGCGTCCATACCCAGAATTGGACGGCCATCAGAGCGCAGGTTGCCCAGGCCTGTGAGCTTCTGGTTGATTTTATCAACAGAGTCAAAGTCTGGAGCAAGAAGGAGGATGTGAATTTTTCTTACCTTTCCTTTTTTAGAATAGATAAAGCTAATTTCTGTGGAGAGGATAAAGGAGACATCCTCGGGGGAGGGATCAATAGATTTCAAGTATTCATTATCTGAGGGAACGATATTTTTCAAACGGAAGAAGCTGTTTCCTTGCGGCTCCAGTTTCTGCTTGAGAAGAAAGAGCCATTCTGGATGGGTGAAGTCACCTGTGGCCAGAAGTCGTATTCCTTTTATCTTGGCCCAGTAAGCCAAGGTATCAAGGACCATCTCCCGGGAAGTGGCTCTGGAGAACTTAGAATGGAGGTGAAGGTCAGCTACGTATTCCATCGTAGTCAGACTAAGTTTAAGGAATAAAGAATGACATTTCAAGAAAAAGAATAATAAATTCAAAATTAAGGGTTTAGAAAGGAGTATGGGCATAAGTTTGCGAGGATTTAATTAATAACACGTCAATTTGTTTGAATGATCAAAAACGCGAGTATGATTAATTCAATCCTACTGAACATTCAGGAGGATTTGATGAATCAGGCCTTACAAGAATGTGGGCTTGATGAATTAAGCCCATGCGAAAATGGGGATTTGATGAATCAAGGTCCTGCCAAGATGGAAAAAGCCTCAACAGAGATACTATTTTTGTATAATCTTTCTAAGCTTTTCTGCAAGGCCAGGATTTAGTGTTTTCAATATTTTGTATTCTTCGTTGGCACTGAACCGATCACCTACTGCATAATAGGCAATAGCCAGGTTATAGTGAGCACGGGAATAATCAGATTTGAGTTCAATGACTCGCTGGAGGGGCTTGATAGCTTCATCGTATTTTTTCAGTTGTAGATAGCCTACACCGATGTTGTAGTATGCATCGGGATTGTCAGGCTTGAGCTCTGAAAACTTGGTGAAGGCTTCGATTGCCTCAGCAAACTTTTTCTGATTGAAATAAACCAGCCCTATGTTGTAATAGGCCGGATCAAAGGTCTGGCTCAAAGAAAGGGCCTGGTTGAAAGCGTCCAGAGCTTTCTCGTAATCTTGGAGCTTAAAGTGCATTATGCCAAGGTTATAATGATCATTTGGGTCATCTGGATATTGACTAATGATTTCTTGGCAGACCTCTACGGCTCTTTCATACTGACCTGCTTTATCATAGAGTCGAAAAAGAAGGCTATGGTATGCCTTGGCATCCTTTGGGTTGAGGCTCATAAGCTTTCTATAGAGAGGTGCGGCTAGGTCATACCGCCCTGACATATCATAGGAATAAGCTAGATTATATGTTGCCTTAAGGTCTGAAGGATTAGATTTTATTACTTCTTGGAAGGCTGGGATAGCTTTATCATACTGACCCATCTTGACATAGACGGAGCCCAATTGGTTGAGGCCTGTCCAGGCAGGGCCAGGGTTGATTTTTATAAACTGCTGATAGGCTTCTGCTGCTTTCTCCAGTTGCTTTAAGATTTCATAGGCAAGCCCGAGATTGTAGAATGCATCTGGAAACTCGGGGTTTATTGTCGTGCATTGAGTTAGCGGTGCAATGGCTCTCTGGTGTTGGTTGAGTCTTATATAAGCAATTCCCTGGCCAAAACAAGCTTTGTAGTCGTTAGGATTTATATTGATAGCTTTTCCATAGGCATCAATTGCCTTTTCATAAAAGTTCAGCTTGCTGTATAAGAAGCCCATTTGAGAATAGGCATATGGGTTACTGGGATTTTTTCTCACTGACTCTTCAAGGAGACCCAACGATTCTGTGTAATTTTCCATTATGGAATGAGCCATTCCCTTGAGATACAGACCTTCAGGTGTGGCAAAGTAATCTTCGTGAGCGAGCTTGGAGAGAGGAGTTGCTTTTTCATTTTTAATCAAAGGGAGCGCGTAGGAAGCAGGAAGAATAAGGTTTGACTTGTCAGTGATATAGGAGACAACACCTATGACTTCGCCCTTGGGATTGAATAAAGGGGAGCCGCTTATCTCAAGAGAAAAGGGGACATTGATTTGGGCAATTTTTTTTGGTCCTATCAAATCTTTCACTCCCGTGATAGTCACTTCAGTGATAGATTCATCATCAACAACGAGAAAGGCTTTTTCTCCTATCTCAAGCTTATCGGATGATGCGAGTAGAGGAGCAGCGGCACCTCTTTTCTTGATTTTAAGCAGGGCAAAATCTAGATCCTTATCCACACTTACTACTCCCTCCACATCAACCAATTTTCCTTTTGCTTTTTTCTTACTCGGCTTCTTAGCATCGGCTCGTTCGAAGCCAGGATAAAAAACGTCCTCCCACTCTACCGCTTTCCTGATTTTTCCACTTGCAGGGAGGCGCACTTTGATCGAATTCGCTTGGCTTACCAGGTGATAGTTGGTCAAAACAAGTCCATCTGAGGAGACGAATACCCCTTTTCCTTGACCGATTTCCTTTTTATTTGAATCGTAGGCAATGAGGGAGACAATTGCTTGGTTGCTTTCTTTAAGAATTTCGTCTACTTCTTGCAGGGCATACGTCCCAGGGCTGAGAAGTATTGCGAGAGAGAGAAAGGCTGTATAAAATAGGCAGATATTTTTTCCCATTTCTTCCCTCCTCTATTAGTTTTCAACTAAAATTTATCTATTCAATTAGGAAATGTCAAATTTTCATGTAGGATAGAATAGAAATTATGTAGAAATTATGGGGTCAGGTCTTGTTTTTTGTTTTTGTTCATACAAACGCAATTTATACTAGTGCACTAGTGCTCCACGTTGCGGGCGATTCCGCACTTTTTATAATTGTGCAGCGGAGCGTAGCTATCTAATCCTGAAGACGTGACATATCTATGTCACTTTTATTCCTGTAATGAAATTTTAGTGCGTTGAATGAGATTATTGAGACAAGCAAAAAACAAGACCTGACCCTAATTGAGGCCTGTTTTTCTTCTGGATTAGCCAAGATAATTTGAGAGTTGAGAATTTAAGGAAAAAGGAATAGAATTATTTATACAACGGAGAGTTGCAATGCCTTTGATTAAGGAGGAAACATGAAGAAAAAAAAGAAAAAAATAATTATTTCCTCGTTTATACTAATTTTATTCCTTGGAACTCCCTCGTTTTTTGGGCAGAAAGACTACACCCGCGAAGAAAGACAGCTTTTTCAGAGATATAAGGTAGCTAATAGCTTTTTTGAAAAAGGCAAAACGAATTTTCTTAAGGAAAAATACAGGAAAGCAGAGAAGGAATTGAAAAAATGCCTCAAGAAGATGCCTGAACATTCTGGGGCATACTTCTTCTTATCTCAGATTTCCTATAAATGGGGGAATCTTGAAAAATCTTTGGAAGAAATTGAAAACGCCAAGAATAATTATGCATACATTGCCAGAATTAAGGCGAATATAGAGCAGCTGTATATTTTTGAACTGCAAGAGCTAAAAGTACAGAAACAGAAGACGTTAGAACAATTAAGGGAAAGCTTGTCCAGAACGCAGAATGCCTCGGAGAGATCACAGATCGAGGCTGGAATCGGAACAGTTGAAGCGGACATAGGAACTATTAATTCTCAGCTTAGACGGCCCTTGCCTTCCGCTGAACAGATGCCGGCTGACTATTTTTATTTTCATGGTAATATCCTTTTTAAGCTGAAAAGATACGAGGAGGCTAACACTCAGTATCAAGAGGCGATAAAAATAAATCCTCAACATGGCGATGCATACAATAATCTAGCTAGCTTATACTATATGACCAGACAGTACCAAAAAGCCCTGGATTATCTGGAGCAGGCCGAAGCAAACGGAGCCAAAATCAATCCTGAATTCAAGAAAGCAGTTTTAAAAGCTATCAAGAAAAATCTCTATTGATACAAATTTTTGGATTGAATCCAATAAATTGGATTATAAATTATTAAATCTGGATTTAATTTTATTGATAATAAACAAGATAACAAAAAATAACAGATTGGCATAAATATTGCAATTTTAACCTACCTAAGTAGTTCCTTCAATAAAATAAAAGGAAATGTGATTCATATTTACGGAAGGAGTTTTATCCCAGCGGCGGGTTATTAGGGCATTTCAATTCAGAGAGAGAAATCGCATTCATATAATCTTGGATTTGACGCCTTGAAAAATACGAAATATTCAAAAGGAGGTGAGAATAGGAGTAGAACAATTATAAAGGTTAGGGGAGGAGTGAGATAGTTTCACTCCTGGGTTAAAACTTTTAATCCCGATTTTCGGGAGTAAAAAGGAGGAATTAATGAAAAAGTTCTTCACTGTGCTAGCAGCAATTCTTCTCCTCACGATGAGCTTCTCTTATGCCCAGGAACAGGCAGGACAGTTGTTTGGATCCGTGAAAGATGATCAAAACGCGCCTCTTCCCGGAGTTACAATTGAAGCAACGAGCCCCAAATTAATGGGAACGGTCACTGCAGTTACTGATGAGAATGGTCGTTTTCGACTGATAAATCTAACTCCTGGAACATACAATATTGTTTTCACCCTTTCTGGATTTGCGACTTTAAGAAGAGAAGGTATTATAGTCCAACTAGGACGGACATATTATTTGAATGTGTCCCTGAGCCCAGCTGTTATAGAGGAAGAAATCACTGTTGTTGGAGAATCTCCTATGGTGGACATTAAAGCAAGTGGCACGACCATGGAGATTTCAAAAGAGATGTTTTCCAAGCTTCCTAAAGGCAGAAATTTCACCTCAGTCGTAACGATTGCATCAGGAGTCAATGATGAACAGGAACTCCTGGGAATTTCCATGGACGGTGCCTCCAGCTCAGAGAATATGTTTTTTGTGGATGGCGNNTGTTTTTGAGTTTATCGATGAAGTTCAGGTTAAGTCCAGTGGATATGAGGCTGAGTTCGGCGGCTCCATGGGCGGTGTTATCAATGTCATCACGCGGAGCGGAGGAAATGAGTTTCACGGTGAGCTCATGGCTTATTACAACGGGAGTGCAACTAATGCTGGGCCTAACAAAACTCTTCGCATAAATCCTTTAGACAATACTCTTGGAGAGTATATAACTTATCCTGAAGATACTTGGCACAATTTCGAATTCGGCTTTGGTGTAGGCGGGTACGTTATAAAAGATAAGCTCTGGTTTTTTGGAAGTTTTATGCCCACGATCAGAACCACAGATAGAGATGCGGAATTCATCTCTGATCCGACTGCAAATGCGACTTTCACCCGAAAGCAGTACTGGTACCGAGCTTCAGGCAAAATAACCGCTCAACCTTTAGCTGCCCTTCGTGTTAGCGCAAGTTTTGCCATGGATCCCTACAAATGGAGAGGAGACTTACCTGCCTTGGATGGTTCAGGCAATCCGGATAAGGAGTGGGCTACTTACGGCTATGACTATCCAGGAATCACCTTCGCGGCAAGAGCTGACTATATTGCCAGTGATAACCTCTTCTTCAATGCTAGCGGAGGTTATTTCCGGACCAACACCAAGCAGAAAGTCGGACCTACTGAACCTCGTTGGTACCATATGAGGACAAATGCAGGACTTCCCGGTGTTACACCAGACTTAGAAGTAGCTCGAGGTTGGTACAATTATAGTTATTCCGACGGCTATCAGACCCTGTTTAACATTCAAGACAGAATAACTGGCTCCGTTGACGGCACTTATTACGCTGATTTTGGAGGTGAACATGTCTTTAAAGCTGGTGTTCAATTTGAGCGCATCCACCATGATGTAAATGATGCTTATCCTTTCACCTACTATCGCCTTTACTGGGGGGATGATTATTCTTCTCCAAATTTAGGTACTGTCCCGACAACTTTCGGATATCTTGAAGCTCGCTGGCCTTTCGGGGAAGTAGCTGAGATTAGCAGCAACCGCTGGGCTGTTTTCTTGCAGGATAGCTGGACAATTGGCCGTAAACTGACTCTGAACTTTGGTCTTCGTCTTGAAAAAGAAGATATCCCTTCTTATGCTGACCCTGACGCCATAGCAGAGGCTGCAGCGGAAGATCCTCCACGGGATATAAGCAAGCCTCCTGTTGCCTTCGATTTCTTTGAGAAAATGGCTCCCCGTTTTGGTTTTGCCTATGATGTTTTTGGAGATTCCGATCTTAAAGTCTTTGGTAGTATCGGCTTATACTATGATGTTATGAAGCTTGAAATGGCAGAGGGCTCTTATGGCGGTTTCAAATGGCTTTCAAGCTACTATGATATGACAACAGTGGACTGGACAACTTTTGGACATTTTGACCACCCCGTTACAGATGGCAGTTTCTTACCCTATTTTGAAACCCGTAACTGGCGTATACCTTCCTACGGTACAACTCAACCTGATACAGGGCCAGACAAGATGAAGCCTTACAGTAAAATCGAGTACACGTTTGGAGTACAGAAAAAGTTAGGGAAAGATGTTTCTCTGACAGCCCGCTTTCTCCACAACCGCATTCTCTGGGCAATCGAGGACATTGGCGTTGAGACTCCTGAGGGTGAGCAGTACTATAATGGCAATCCAGGTTCTGACTGGGTCAATACATTATGGGCTGAGGGATATTGGCCTACTCCTAAAGCAAAAAGAAACTACTACTCCGTTGATGTTGGCATTGACAAACGATTCTCTGACAACTGGATGGGTGGAGTACATTATACCTGGAGCTATCTCTGGGGTAATTTCTCAGGTTTAGCCAGCTCTGATGAACAAGGACGTAAGTCTCCTAATGTTGAGAGATATTTTGATGCCTGGTTTATGCACTATGATCAAAACGGAAATGAATCAACAGGTAAATTGCCTACCGACCGTCCTCATCAGCTTAAGGCTTACGGCGCTTACACTTTTGACTTCGGACTGACTCTTGGTTCATACTTTTATGCCATGCAGGGCACTCCAAAGAGTGTTGAATTCGAGTTGAACAACATTCAGGGATATTATCCTATTGGCCGCGGTACAGAGGGACGGAATCCACTCTTGTGGAGGGTCGACCTTTATGCTGAGTACAATCTAGAACTCTCGGATAGATATGGTCTTCAGTTAAACTTGAACGTGGAAAATCTTTTTAACACTCGTATCGCCACACGTCATTTCCACCTGATAAACCAGGAAGATGTCTATACATCTGATGCAGAGAAGTTAGCTGGTTTTGACTATCTGCAGGTTATCGCCGACAACAATGTCCTACTTGACCCCCGCTTCATGCAGGAATGGTCCTTCCAGTCACCAATTACCGCCAGAATTGGAGTAAAGCTGCTCTTCTAAGAGAAAAGAATAGAGACAGAAGTTCAAGGGCTCTCTCTTTTGAAAAGAGAGAGCCCTTTTTTTTCGTCTTTTTTTTGCTTAGTGTACTTTGATCCCGTTACTCTGGGACAGGCTGTTTTTTTACCTTTTTTCGAGGTAATCAAGGATGTTTTTAGCGCTCGCTGACCTGGCTGTATCAGGCTCAAGCTTTAAGAATTCTTGGAGGCTTTCTTTGGCCTTTTCAAAATCGGTTTTATTCAAAAACACCAGGCCCAGTTTATAATAGGGATCACTCCACTCAGGTTTAATCTTGGCGGCAAATTCATAGTATTGTATAGCTTCATCAAGCTTTTGATGCGCAAAATAAATTTCTCCCACATTATAAGCCAGGATTTCATCCTCAGGGTATAATTCCAGTGATTCTTTAAAATAATTTTGCGCAGATTCCAGGTCTTCTTTTTTAAGGTAGCATTCTCCGATGGCGGCTAAGGTTTTAGCCTTGATTTTTCTGTGTTTCTCATCCTCCTCAACTGTTTTCTCAAGGACAAGTCGAAATTCTTTTAAAGCTTGTTCGATATCTCCCATCTCCTTATAGCAATTCCCCAGGCTGAAGTGGACCTCGTAGAGCTCAGGATTTTTTTCTAAAAATTCTTGGTACTTAGCTAACGCTTCCTCAAATTTTTTTTCATTAAAGAGCTTATTGCCCATTTCAAGAAGTGAAATCCCCGGTGCATCTTCCATTATTTGCTCTTGTGTCTTTTTAAGAATAGTGCTTATAGAGGGGTTTCTCTCAAGCTGGCTTACATTGACAGTATTCTGATATAGTATATACCCTTGAGCTGAAACTGAAATTCTCCATCGGCCGCTGCCCAACCCCATAATTTTCCATTTTCCTTTCTTATCCGTTTTTGTTTCCATTATTACTTCTTCTCTTTCTAAAAACTGAAGGGTAATGGTGGCTGAGGCTACTGGATTTCCGGATTCGTCGGTTACTTTTCCACTGAGTCGAGCTAATCCTCTTCCAGCTTGGGGAAAAAGAAAAGAGCTTGAGAGAATAGAGACGATAATAAAACAGAATATTAATAATTGCCTTTTTTTATTCAATTTTTTACCTCGCCCTATAAGTTAAATTTAAGGGTTCTTGTGACCTTCTTGCCGTCTGTTTTATTCTCAAGCAGTACATTCATTTTGTATTCTCCCCGTGCAAGATTTATCTCTACGGGAATCACGTAGTTTTTACTCAATGTGTCAGTAATATCATCCTGGTCTACTGAGATCGAATACTCCTCTTTAAAGTCCCAGACTTTCTTCTTAGATTTTGAGAACACATCTAGAGAAAGGACAAGAGTCGTTTCAAGTTTACTACCCTTTTCTATAAGCCATATGTTTTTGTATGGAATCTCGATCAGAGCCTTTACTTGGTCATCTCCAATTTTCTCTATGTCTAGCTTAAAGCCGAGTGTTTCTCCCTCTATCTGCACTTCAGGCTTGAGGTCTAATTGTGCTTTGAGAAGGCGGGCTACATACTGAGCGCTTATTGGGACGAGTTCGTAATTTCCCGTGTAAGAATAATCGACAAAGAATATCGGGAAAAAACCGTAGTACCAGACTTCGCTCGGACGGTCATAAAACCTGTATCCTGTGGGATATTTGTCTCTCGATCCTGGTGGTCCCAATAAAATATAAATTCTTCCTCTATCCTGAAGCCAGCCTGGAGTGCCCCCTTCTTTAAAGAGATGATTGGCCTCTTTGATACGCTCGTAGTAATCTTCCTTAAACTCATTTATTTCTGTTTCTGGATCGGGGTCTCGTTTCTTCCAGAATTGCTCGATGAATTCTTCTTTCTCTGGAGACGGAAGATCGAGAAAGACCTTTCTTTCTTTCTTGGTGATGATGTATCTGACCTCGGAGAGAAATTCTTTATGCTCTGGAGAGAGATCTTTTACTACTCTAGAAAATCGACAGGAAATGAAGACCAAAAACACTAAACTTAAAACTAAGCTTGTATGAAGGAATTTTCTCATTTTTCTTCCTTAAGAGAAGTGACCAGTTTTTTTATCTTCTCTTGATTGGGATTGATTTCAAGCGATCTTTCCCAGGCTTCCAGGGCTTTCTCCTTATCCCCCAATGACGCATAGCAAAAGCCAATAGCGTTGAGAACCTCCAGGTTTGTCCCGTAATGGCCCAGGTATTTCTTAAAATAGTCTATCGCCTCCCCATACTGACCTAATTTTTGGGAAGCTTGTCCTAAAAGTTTTAAGAATTGGTAATCTTTTTGGGGATTCTCTAAGAAAGGCAATAGTATTTTTTTCGCTTCCTCGAATTTTTTTTTGGTGAAGAGAATTCTGCCATAGCCTTCTGCAAACTTTAGAGAATCAGGTTTTTTCCGGTGAGCTTTTTCCAAGAAATATTCAGCTTTTTCATAGATTCCCTGGTTGAAATATTGGCCGCCCAGAATATAGTCTGTCAAGGAGTCGCTGGAGGATGGAGCTGGTTCTGAGTAGATGAAAGGTCTAGGGATGATTTCTGCGAGTGATATCGAAAAGTAAGCTTGTTCACTCAGGATGATTTTATTCTCTTCCGAAAACACGTTTACTTCTACTCTGTAGAAATCAGGAGGAAATTGCTCAAGGGAGAATTCTTCTAAAAATTGACCCTTCTTTGGGTATGATTTGATCTCTCTGACCTCTCTTCGAAATTCTTGATCTCCTTTATAAAATATGAACTGGAGGCGGCCATTTTCTCTTACATCTTCACTAATTCCTGGAATTTGGAAGAAGATATACATCCTATCGCGGACAGAAAACTCATTTCCTGGAGAAGGATAGATCTGAACATCTCCGACTTTAAAGGGTTTATTTGAGCCGGATGGTGAAACGTTTTTAGTATGAGGTGCTAGAATCATCCGTGTCATTTCTCCTGAAGACTGGAAGGAGGGAATGATTATATCCCTTTCGAATGAGGTGAATTCTTTGGAAACTCTGTTTTTAAGTAGGAGATTGAACTTATAGTTTCCTTCGACGAGGGGAAAAATGTCCTGAAGGCTGAAGGGTTTGGCTTTGATTTTATTAAGCTCTTCTTCACCGAATTGGATAGGGATGGATTTGTTAAATTGATAAATTATTTTTCCTTTTAGATCTGATATTGTCCCTGAAATTTCCAACGTTGTGTAGTATTTATTTTCCACAAAGTTGACTGAAAGTTTATCTGGTTCAATCAGGTAATGAACAAAAGAAATCCCTGATTTATCTTGAAGAACTGAGACTAAATTGTTGTTGTCAATGTAGTTAGCTGAATATTCAACTTCGATTATATCTTTATATTTTAAGAGCTTCTCTGCATAATCGTCTTTCACCGCTTTCTGGGGTTTCACATAGATGTTAGACACTAGAATTTCTGAAGCCATGGATGGAGTCACGGTGTGCCAGGATTCTCCTGGGAGGAGGGTGAGTGAAGTTTGAGCTAATTGCGGCCGGATTTTTTTTAATTGGTTGAAAGCACTCAAGTAATCTTTTGGATCACCAAAATAGTGGATCAGCAATTTTTGAGGTCCATCTTTTAGCGGGCTGTAGAGTTCATAATCTCCGGATCCGTATTCTTTGAAAAAGACAACATTAAAGGCATCGGGAAGACCATATTTGCTCATTCCCTGATAGAACCAGACCACTGTCGGGTAGACTTCGGACTCGTTTTCATATCTTTCAATAGATTTGGGTGCCCCTAATATAATGTGGATTCTCCCCATCTCTGTCCTCCAACCCTCAGTTGGAGTGCCTCGCCCTAGCCACTTGTTTGCGTAGCTAATTCGCTGATAATGTTCTTCCTTAAATTCATTTTCAAGGGTGCTAGTGTCAGGATCACGATGTTTCCAGAAGGCTTCGATGAACAGGTCCCTTTCTCTTGTTCCCTCGAGTTGAAGGAAAACTTCTCTCTCTTTGGGTGTGATGATATAGACGACTTCCTGCTCTAGCCACTTTTTGTATTTTTCGGGAAGATCCTTGGCTGATGTTTTTTCTTTGCTGCTAAAGGCAGGAAGAGCTGAAATCGAAAAAAGAACAAGCAATAGCCATATGGATTTTCTCGACATTGAAATTTCTCTTTCCTTAATTCTATTATATCCTCGGATAACCTTCAAGTACTGGCCGAGGAGATAGAAAAAAGCCGCGATCAAGGAGATTAAAAAAACTACAGAGAACCATGAGAAAGGAAAGACTCTTGCTCTATGTGAATAGAAGCCTTGCGGAAAGCCCTGTTATTTTACTTCAAAGTCGATAGTTTTGGTTCCAGATTTTCCTGATACGTTATCTGTGATTTTGAGGGAAAGAGTATACTTCCCGGGCGCCAAGTCTCGTGTCTCCCTCCGCTCGCCTTCTTCTTCGGATGTTATTATCAGAGTTTGTTTCAAGTAAAGAGGTTGAGGGACAAGTGGCGTCTCGTATTTTCCCGGTGCAAAACGGACTGCCATCTCTTCTCCTTTTAAGACTTCAAAGGCTACATCAATATCATATTTTCCCGTCTCTGAGGGCTGAGCTCCAAAAACATAAAAGAAAACTTCAAAATTATCAGATGGAGAAAATATCCTCTCAACATTAGGTTCGATCTGGAGAGTAGAAAAAGTAAAAAAGTCCTTATGAACTTCTACTCGACTCTCAGGATAAGGCATTCTTTTAATATCCTTGATAAAAATGATAGGCGTTGTCTCGAGACCTTCGGTTGAAGATAACGGATCAGGCAGCGAGAACTCGAAGTACTGAGTTCCTATTTTTTCTAAATTTTGAGAGGCTATAGCCATAGACAGAATATAATTCCCTGGGGGAAAAGGATAAGCTGTGGTGTAAAGCTCTTGTTTATCTGGTTCGTAAGAGCTGCTCTCTGTCTGGAGATTAACTGGCATATAGAATTCATTGACCACCTCGCCAGGAGCGTCTTTTTCTAGCCTGTTTACCTGAAGAAAAACATGGCAATTGCATTGAAGTTTTGTGGGGACAGCTTCTGTTTCAGGTGGAGCTTCTTCTTTCTTTTCTTGCGGGACTGGAACCGGAACGACGGGAACGAAACCAAGGTCTGCATTTTTAACCTTAAAGAAAAAGATGCTGTGCATCTTTTCAAGGGCAGGAAGATAGTGATGTTGAGTGATGGTGAAAGGAATGTCGAGACGTGCCTCACGGGTTCTAATGCCCTCTTCAAAAATGGATTTAACCTCCTTGGGGATGCGGACAGGTTTATCTTCTTGGGACTCTCCTGCATTATTCAGAGCGGACAGGTTTTTTGCCAAGGGCAAGCTCAGGACAAATCCCAGGAGTAGCGCCGGAATCGCTAGATTTCTGAATTTCATGTTTCCTCCTAACTTTTATCGTACAGGATTGAACTGCGTATCATTCTCACATTTTGCTCAGGCTTTGGTGTTTATTAAGTCTTTTTTTTGAGGAATTATTTACCTGTATGACGAATAATTAATATAGCAGAATCCAAATTTTTTTTCTACGTGTGTCTTCAGAGAAAGAGAGATAGAAACACAGAATGTGTAGATTTTCTTTTTTTTGCTAGGGGCTTGGTTTATCAAACCTGCGGAGATTTGTGCCTATTCTTTTGATATTCAATTATAGCTTAGCGCACCATAAAAAATGGTGATAAATAAAAATTGCGCTCTTCCTCATTCTCTATTTTGTGGAGTCTATCCCCTTTGTCATTTTTTGAAATTTTACCATAGTTTAACGCTTGAAAGGTCCAATTTTTTGGATAAAAAATGGGGCCTGTGCCCATTTTTTCTTATTTTTTTGAGGTTTGCAGCGTAGTCTAGCACCTAGGGAATTCCAATTTTTTGGATAGAAATTCAATTTTTTGGACTGAAGAAAAGAAGGGATATTCTATAAATATAGGTAAATTATTGATATAGTTACAGATAGACCAAATAGNNAGAAAGAAAGAATATTCTGGAAAAAGAGGTAACTTATTGAAATAGTTATAGATAGCCCAAAGTAAGAATTTGGTATAGAAATTGCATAAGCAATACGCAATGAGAAAAAGTCCAAATCAGGGAGGTGATAAAGAAGTATATTTTAAGAGACAAAAAAATAAGGGAATGGTTGGAGTGAAGGTTTTCACTCTAGGGAAAAGGGAAAGTTTTTAAATAACCTAAGAAAAAAGGAGATTTAATTGAAAAAGCTATTTACAATCTTAGTAGCGACTCTTATCGTTTGCAGTGCCTTAACCTACGCCCAGCAGCAGTACGGCCGTATCTATGGGACTATTGTAGATGAAGAAGGAATGTTTCTTCCAGGAGTTACGGTTACGGTAGAATCTGAAGTGATCCCAACCAGAACCACTGTAACTTCGGAGAAAGGCTACTTCCGTTTTATCAACCTTGCTCCTGGAAAGTACAAAGTTACAATGGAGCTTCCTGGATTTGTCACTCAGGTCAGAGAGAATATCCCTGTTACCATCGGTGGAACAGTGGATTTTAGGATCACCATGAAGCCGGCAACTGTTGAGGAAGAAATTACCGTTGTTGCTGAGTCACCTATTGTTGATACCAAAAAAACCGGTGTTGTGACTAACCTAAAGGAAGAGATCCTGGCCAATATTCCGTCGGCTCGCGATCCCTGGGTTGTCATCTCGCAGGTACCTGGAATTATGGTGGACAGAGAGAATGTGGGTGGAAGTGAGTCAGGCCAGCAAGCAGGCTATTCCTCCCGAGGCGGTATCGGTGCTGATGATATGTGGAATGTTGACGGAGTTACCATCACTGACCAGGCTGCAACTGGTGCTTCTCCCACTTACTATGACTTCGATGTCTTCGAAGAGATCCAGATCACGACCGGTGGTGCTGACCCCAGGATTCAAAGTGGTGGCGTCGCTCTTAACTTTGTTACAAAGAGAGGCGGCAATGCTTTCCACGGGACTGCATATTTTTACCGAACTGGAGAAAAGTTTGGAAAATTCGCCATGCAGGCCACGAACGTCCCCCAAGCTATGGCAGATAAAGGCTATGTCGGCAACAGAATTAACCAGATCAAAGACTTCGGTTTTGAAGTTGGTGGACCAATTCTGAAAGACAAGCTCTGGTTCTGGGCTGCTTATGGGGTCCAGGATATTAAAATGTGGGCCATTACTGGTGCCTCAGATGACACTCTTCTTGAGAACCTCTCTTTTAAAGCTGATTTACAGGTGATGGATAACAACCGCTTCACCTTTTTCTACATGAGAGGCGACAAGAACAAGTGGGGTCGAGGTGCAGGCATTCGCAGACCAACTGAGACTACTTGGGATCAGACAGGACCTTCTCCCATCTATAAGTTCTCAGATGAGCATGCCTTCAGCGAAAATCTGTTGGTTACGGCTCAGTATGCCTTTGTCGATGGAGGGTTCCAGTTAGCTCCCAAANNCCAGCCCATCTATAACTATGACACCAGAGTCTGGGGAGAAAGTTATTACCGCTACAAAACCGTACGACCTCAGGATCAGGTGAACCTTGATTTTAACGTCTACATTGAAGACCTTCTGGGTGCAGGTCATGAGTTGAAATTTGGAGTCGAATACCGCAAGACTCCGACCTACTCGTCCTGGCGTCCGGATGCCATGGTTGTCGGCGCCTATTATCTGGGTGATCCTTACGATGCCTGGTTCATTCGCGGCGGAGTGGATGACTACTATTCCAAAAGATACAGCGCTTACATCGGAGATACCGTCACCGTAGGACGATTGACTTTAAACCTGGGTTTGAGGTATGACTGGCGGAAAGCCTATCTTAATGCTAACGATGTTGCAGCAAATCCTTTGATTCCAAACGAGCTACCTGGTATCGCCTTTGCAGGTCTTGAGGCTCCTTTCACCTGGTCCGATTTCTCTCCTCGAACAGGATTCACCTATGACCTCACCGGTGACGGAAAGACCCTTATAAGAGGTACTTTTAACCTTTACGCTGGAATCATGGGAAACTGGATGGCCACTTACTTAAACCCCCTTGCCACAGCTGAAATCGATTATTACTGGGGTGATGACAATGGCGACGGGCTGGTTACCGTAGATGAGTTGATCGGTTATCCTGACAGTCCTTCCTGGTGGGGAGGAGTTGACCCTGACAATCCAACCCTTACATCAAGCAACAACACCATGGCTTCAGACCTCTCAGCCCCCAAAACCTGGGAAGCAATATTTGGTTTTGAGCGGGAGCTATTTCCTGACTTTTCATTAACCGTTCAAGGTGTCTACCGCAAGTACACAAACTTCTATTGGAATAATTACCAAACTGGCGAATTTCCAGTATGGAGCGCCACTGATTCAGTCGTCGATCCTTTTACTGGAAGTACCTTTGACATTTACACCTCTGACATCGCAAAACCCGTTGGCCGTCATCGTGAAAACAGGAGAGACAACTACTACAGAGATTATAAGGGAGGAGATATTATCTTCACCAAGAGATTGTCCAACAAGTGGATGATGAATGCCTCCTTTTCCGTGAATTTTACCAGCCAGAATTGGGACGAAACCCTGAACCCGTTTGATCCCACAAACTGGTGGGCTATCAATGGCGAGTATTATGCACCCCGGTCTGGAGGAAGCGGAAAGACAGACATCTGGACTGGCTCCAGGTGGCAGTTCAAGTTAACCGGAATGTACCAGCTCCCTTATGGATTCAACGTCAGTGGATTTTTAGATGCTCGAGAAGGTTACATCATTCCTTACTACACACAGGGTATAGATAGAGGAAGCGGCTGGGGTTGGTCAAACCCCGACGTTGTAAGATTCGGAGAGTACAGACTGCCTACCTTCTGGAAGCTGGATTTGAGAATCGAGAAAGTCTTCAGTATGGGAAACTGGGGCAACCTGAGCTTCATCGCTGATATCTTCAATGTTTTCAACGAGAACATGAGTCTTGGAAAAGAACGCAAAACTACATCTTCGCTGTTCCAGGATGACCAAGAGATCCTAGGGCCCAGAGTTTTCAGAGCTGGATTAAGGATAAGATTCTAGTTCAAGCTTAAAGCTGAAGCTGAGAAGCCCTGTTCCTCCGTCGTGAGGAACAGGGCTTTTTTTTACATGTTTGATTTTAGAGGGGATTTGATTTATTATAACACTGCAGAAAACAGAAAAAGGAGAGATTCATGTTGGTGAAAAAGAAAAGTTTTCTTCTCCTGTCCATCGTATTCCTCATCCTTCTTTCTTCGCTGTCTTACTCCCAGGAGTGGAAAGGAAAGGGTCGGATTAGAGGGCATGTTCTCGGAGAGAATGGAGAGCCCATTGCTAACGCCAAGATTACCCTTACCCACCTTAGACTGAAGGCAACGCTTAATTTTAATACGGATGAGAAAGGATGGTTTTTAGCTGCCTGGATCAAAGGAGGCTTGTGGCATGTTGATGTTGAAGCTGCAGGCTACGTTCCCCTAAAAGCATCCTATGAAGTGAGTGAAATCATCCCCAATCCCTCTATGGAAATAATTTTGAAAAAAACAGAGAAAACTGTGGTGAGAGAGGATCTGGTAAAGACAGTGAAGGGATTGCTTCTAGAAGGGAATGAATTGTTCGAGCAGAAAAAACACGAAGAAGCTTTAGTCAAATTTAAGGAAATTGTGGAGAAAGTCCCTGAGTTACACCAGATTAACTTGAACATAGGCAACTGCTACTATGAGATGGGAGATTATGATTCTGCCATTCCTTGTTATCAAGCAGTCTTGGAAAAAGAGCCTGAAAATAAAGATGCCCTCATAAGCCTGGGAAACGCTTATTTAGCAAAGGGAGATCTGGAAAAGGGCATGGAATTGATCAATAAGCTCTCCGATGAGGACACCACTTCACCCGTTACCCTTTACAATATTGCAACTCTCCTCTTCAATAAAGGAGAGCTTGAGACTGCAATCCGGTATTATGAGAAAGCTATAAGCTTGGATCAAAACATGGCTGATGCTTATTATCAATCCGGATTGTGCTACTTGAACTTGAATAAGAAAGAAAAAGCCAAGGAAAGCTTCCTTAAATATCTTGAACTTAAGCCAGATTCAGATAAGGCAGAACAGGTAAAAGCATTCCTGGAATACCTTGATAGAGAAAACTAATCATTTAAGAAGTTAACATATATCCGTTCCAAATAATTAGGAAGTGTTATTAAAAAGCGTGAGAAAATCTTTTTATTTTCTTGCTCTTGTTCTGATCCTCGTTTTTTTCTTTCCTCTTTTCTCTTCTGCCAAGAAAGATCAGCTGAATGTTTTACTCATCACCATAGATACCCTGCGAGCTGATTATTTAAGCTGCTATGGGAGCAGGGAAATAGAGACTCCCTTTATAGATAGCTTGGCCGCAGAGGGAATTCTTTTCGAACGCGCGTTTGCTCACAATGTTATTACCCTCCCTTCCCATATAAACATTCTCACCGGAACCTATCCCCTTTATCATGGAGTAAGAGATAACTCTGGCTTCAGGCTGGATGAGAAGGCAGTTGTCTTATCCGAAATTTTAAAAGCAGAAAATTACAGGACTGCTGCATTCATCGGAGCCTTTCCTCTGGATGACCGATTTGGGCTTAATCAAGGGTTTGAGCTTTACGATGATTTTTACGGGGATACAAGCCATGTCAATGAGTTTGCTGAAGTTGAACGCTCGGCGGAAAAGGTTATTTCTCGTGCTCAAGATTGGATAGAAAAAAATAAGGATGAACTCTGGTTTTGTTGGATTCACCTGTATGATCCTCATTATCCTTACAATCCTCCTCAGAGGTTTAAGGATAAATATCCTCAAGATTATTATGCCGGTGAGGTAGCATACACGGATTCCTCTCTCGGCCAGCTTATTCAGTTTATGAAGAAGTCAAATATAGATAAAAAGACTTTCATCATCTTAACTTCTGACCATGGAGAAAGTCTTGGTGCTCATCTTGAAAAAACCCATGGAATATTTGCTTATAATGAGACTCTGTACATCCCTCTCATTTTTTACCAGAAGCAATTGTTTTCTCGACCTAAAATCATTCATCATTTAGCGCGGCACATTGATATCGTTCCCACAGTATTGGATGTTCTGGGAATTAAGGTGCCAAAACACGTCCAGGGTGTTTCCCTTGTTCCCTTGATCGAAAATCCTAAGAAATGGAAGGAACAAGACTCCTATTTTGAATCCATGACGCCAACTCTAACCCGCAACTGGGCACCGCTTTTTGGGATTATTTCAGAAAATTATAAATACATAGATTTGCCCCTTGAAGAGCTCTACAGCCTGGAGCTTGATTTTAAAGAAGAAAAAAACCTGGCATCAACAGAGAGGCTATTCGTTAAGAAATTAAATGATAAATTAGAAAAAGTGAAAAAGTCATCCTCAAACCCTGAAATGGAGAATAAGAGAAGAGTCATGGAGGACCCAGAGACCATGAGAAAATTGCGCTCCCTGGGCTACGTGAGTGGGGGCGCGAAGAAACCTTTGAAGAGAACTTTCACAGAAGAAGATGACCCCAAGAGGCTTATTGGTTTGGATAACCTTTCTAGTGAGGCAACTGGCGATTTTCTCAAGGGTCATTCTCAACTGGCTGTTGAGAAATTGAAGAAAGTCATAGATTTCCGCCCTGATTTTACTCTAGCTTATTCGAACCTTGCCTTTATTTACCATGAAAAAGGCGAACTTCGAAAAGCGATAGAATTGTTGGAGAAAGCTGTGGCTTTGGGCGTTGCCAATCCGTCCCAGATGGCAATGTTAGGCATCTATTTTCAAGAGGCTGGAGAACTTCAAAAGTCTCTCAATATTTTGGAACCTCTGGTTGAAGAATACCCTTATGAAGCAGATGGATTGAACAATTTGGCTATCACCTATTGGCGTCTTGGCAGATATAAAAAGGCAGAGCATACCTTGGCTAAGCTGCTTTCTTTAGACCCGGGTTATGCCAGCGCTTATAATAATTTGGGCTCAGTCTACCTGGCCAAAAAAGAATATGATGAAGCTATAAGGCAATTTAATAAAGCTATCGAGTATGATCCTAATCTGGCTTCCCCGTATAACGGATTGGGAGTGGCTTTTTCTAAGAAGGGGGAAGCGGAGAAGGCCATTGAAAACTGGAAGAAGGCGGTGGAACTGAGTGATACAGAGTATGATGCACTCTACAATCTGGGGATTACCTTAATCAGGAGAAAAAGACTGAACGAAGCTATTCCTTATCTAGAGAAATTTATTGCCACCGCTCCCCGACCTAAATATGCTGATGATGTGGAAAAGATAAAAGAAATTCTGGCTCGTTTGAAAAATAACTAATGAGGAACAGGAATGCCCAAGAGAAAAAAAAGAAGAAAAAAGAGAAGGGCGTCGAGAATTACTTCCCCCGCCAGAGATTTTCCTGAAAAAAAAGAGGAAGAAGAAAAGACTCGTCCCAGAAAAAAAAGGATCTTTCTTTTTGCCATCCCTTTATTCCTAATCATTCTTATACTTTCGGTTTCTGTTGTAATAAAGAATAAAAGTAATAAAAAGATAAGGAGAGACAGCAGCCTCAACCTTCTCCTGATTACCATAGACACCATAAGAGGGGACAGGGTGGGCTATGCTGGATATGATGTTGATACTCCCTCATTGGATTCTCTTGCTCAAGGAGGAGCGAGCTTCATGAATGCAGTCTGCCAAGTTCCCTTAACTCTTCCTTCCCATGCTTCTATTCTTACCGGAACAAGCCCACTTTATCATCAAATAAGAAATAATGAGGATTTCTTCTTGGAAGAAGATTTCACCACCCTGGCTGAACTTTTAAAGAATAAAGGCTATTCAACTGCTGCTTTTATCGGAGCCTTTGTTATGAGTTCCCAGTTTGGCATGCATCAGGGATTTGATTTCTACGATGACACCTATGAAACTCCTGAAGCTTTGAAGCCTTACGGTCCTCAAAGGAGGGCAGAGCAGGTTTATAGTTCAGCTGCTTCCTGGATAGAGGAAAACCATGAAAAAAAATTTTTTATATGGGTTCATTTCTTTGATCCCCATTTCCCTTATACACCCCCCTCTCCTTTTGATATTAAATATAAATCCAGACCTTATGATGGAGAAATTGCTTATACGGATATTTATGTGGGAAATCTTACTAAAATCCTTGAAGAAAAAAATATTTCCGGGAAAACCCTGGTCGTTATCGTAGGGGACCACGGAGAGGACCTCTGGCAGCATTCAGAGCCAACCCATGGTATATTCTTGTACGAGACATGCTTGAAAATTCCTCTTCTTTTTTATTGTCCAGAGATAATTCCAGCAGGAGTTAGGATAAAGGAACAAGCGAGAAGTATAGATATTTTTCCTACTGTTTTGGATGTATTTCAGATAGACATCCCTCCCTTCTGCCAGGGTACAAGTCTGGTTCCGGCAATAGAAGGGAAAAAAATCAAGGAAACGACGAAATCCTATGCTGAGACTTATTATCCTTTGTTGGCCCATGGCTGGTCAGCCCAGGAATCGATCAGAACGAACAAATGGAAATATATTATCTCGCCTCGTTCCGAGCTGTACGATTTAGAGAAGGACCCGGAAGAGACAAAGAACTTGATTGGGGCGAGGCCTGAGATTGTTACTGAGCTGAGGAAAGAGCTGGGAGCATTAAAGAAAAAATTTTCTTCCTACCGTGCCCTTCCTGTGAAAGAATTAACTCCTGAGGAAAAAGAGAAACTGAGAGCCCTCGGATATGTTGGCGCAACGCTGCCTCCAGGAAGTGATTCAAAAGGGCGGTCTGATCCCAAGGACAAAATAGATACGTTGAAGAAATTATATGCCGCCAGAACGGCTATCAGGCAGGGAGATACAGAAAAGGGAGAAATTATACTAAAGGAATTAAAAAAGGAAGACCCAGAAAATCCTCGGGTGTACCAATCCTTAGGGAAAATCTACCAACAGAAAGAAGACTGGGCAAAAGCTATAGATGAATTCAGAAAGGCTGTGAGCTTAAATCCGAGAGATGTGGATTCTTACTTCGAGCTGTCTCAGAGCTATTCTAATCAGGGAATGATGGAGGAGGCTGCCAGAGCAGCTCAGGCCACCTTAGAATTCCGTCCCAATCATCTGCTGTCTTTATTGTTCCTTGCCTCTTACCATAGATCAACGAAGAATATCAAAGAATCAATCCTTTATCTAGAAAGAGCCCTTAAGGTTGCCCCATCCAATACAGATGTCAGGATGGAATACGGGGATGCTTTGGTTTTAGCTGGAGAGTACGAGAGAGCTATCGTGGAATATCAGCGTCTTTTGGCTGAGATGCCTGAAGCTCCCCAAGTCTATAATAAATTAGGTTCGGTCTATTTTTTTCTGGATGATTACCCAAAAGCCGTAGAATACTTTGAGGGAGAGGTGAGTCTTAAAGGGAATCCGAATTCCTATTTTCTGCTGGGAGCAGCCTACGGAAAATTAGGCAAATATTCAGAAGCTGTAGAAAATTTGGAGAAATATTTAGCTTATGCTCCTGCCAAGGATCCGAGGCGACAAAAGGCTGAAGCAACCCTTCAGTTTTACAGGTCTCAGATTAAATGAAAATCGTCTTACATTTATCATTCAAGTATAAAAGCAGTCTTGGAAACAACCTCCTGATTAGCTAAGGAATCTTTAAAAGAGAGTTTTAGCTGGTAAGGACCTGGGGCAAGATTCCTAAAATTTGCTTGAAACAGGAAATCAAACACTCCAGGCTCAGGTTGAGTTGGCGTCTGGAGAAGGTTCACATTTCCGAAGCGAGTGCTCTTTCCTTCAATGTCCACGATTTCAAAACTCATTTCAGTCTGAGGGATCTGGGCTTGAGGATGCAATCTCAAGTTGTAAACCCTGAGATAAAACTGGGCAGCTGATGACGGGTTCAGGACAGGAACAACTCCTGGAATAAAAGGCTTGTTGTTCAATATATAAGGATAATCCAGAGGCAGATTGACACCCTTTTTGCGCCCAATTGGTGCTTTTGGATCATAGCCTCGGCTTAATATCCAATCAGCGTCAGGTTGGATAAAAACAAGGCCGCTCAGAGCCAGATTTCCTTTGCTGTAATCTGGAACTGAGATTTCTTTCGTCTGGCAGCCGATTTCCCCTGTTTCTTTGTCCCGAACAATCAATCTTATCATGTAATCTCCAGGCGGGACCAGATTGAGATCAAAATACTTTATTCCACAGAGTTCTAATTTCTTTTTCACTTTTCTGGGGGAGATGGTCAGGATTTGGTAGAAGTAATCTTTGAAGACTCCAGAGCTTGAGATGGCATAGCCATAAATCTCAAGTTTAATATTTTTCTTTCGCTCGAGGAATTGTCTTCCTGGAAATTT
>JABAOF010006496.1_pt3 | contig 24012 bp, 20 predicted proteins | sample 7062171 | NCBI WGS metagenome assembly JABAOF01 (sample SAMN14538628, study PRJNA623070) | marine sediment metagenome | biome: marine biome [ENVO:00000428]; feature: marine pelagic biome [ENVO:01000023]; material: deep marine sediment [ENVO:00002113] | place: India: Gulf of Khambhat ...
ACCGAAGTCGAGCACCTTTGCGAAGTCGTACTCGAACGCATGTTGGCACAGGAAGATGTTGGCGGGCTTGACGTCTCGGTGCACGAGGCCGCGTTGATGGGCCTCGCCCAACGAGTGACAGACCTGCGTGAGCACATGAACCGCGCGTTCCGCAGCCACGGGCCCGTACTTCTTCACTAGAGACTCCAGATCGACCCCGTCGAGAAGCTCCATGACGTAGTAGAACGCGCCATCCTCACTGGTCCCGAAGTCGTACAGCTCCACAGTGTGGGGGGACTGAAGACATGCGGTGACCTGCGCCTCTCGCTCGAACCGCGCCATCACTGCTTCATGCAAGCCAGCCCCGACGCCTAGGGCATCACCCCGGATCAGCTTGACGGCGGCAGGCCGGACCAGCAACCGGTGACTAGCCCGCCAGACCTCCCCCATTCCCCCACGCCCGATGAGGGACTCCAGGCGGTAGGCACCCATCTCCCGTGCACGGCGGACATCTTGACCCAGCCGGTAGACGACGCGCGCGGCGATGTACGCCACTATCACCGTCAACACGTACGGAAACACGAAGACCCAGAAGAAGGTATCCGCAGCGATGACCGGCGCGCGCCCGGACTGTGTCTCCAACAGAACGGTGAGCGGCGGGGCCGCCGCCGAAACCACCATTGCAGCAAGGGCACGCCGCGGCGGAGCCGGCACCAGGGTCGCAAAAAGGATGATCCAGATGGCGACCGCTGACACACCAATCAGATCACCCCCTACCTGGTCGGCAGTAACACCAACGAACGCGCTCCAATACGTGCTGACGGCGATGCCGAGACTCACCACGACCTCGTAGATGAGTCCGATGTTCAGAAGCGCTGCCGGAGGGACGCGCGCAGTTCCGGTGAGACCGAACACGGCTAGGGAAGCCGCCATGATGAGCACCGGCGGCCCCCACTGGTAGGCGTGTATGAACTCCAGCGCGAGCTCACCCTGAACTAGGTTGGAGCCGAACCACGTCACTACCTCCAAGACGAAGACCACTCCGCTCACGATGCGGAGCCGCTTCACCGCCTGGAGGAGCAAGGACCGAGGCAGGCCGGTGGTCCTAACCCTCTCAGCAGCGGGAGGGCTCGGACTGGGACCCTTGGTGACGAAGAGGTGGTCCTGTTCGGTCATTGGGGAGCTTGGGAGCCCACGGCGAAACCGGAGGACCCTACAACTGATCCTCCGGTGTGCAGGTCAGCGCTTGGCAAGCGAGGTGCTAGAAGAACCTGAATGCCGGCGGGGGCATGCCGTGCTTTCGGAAGTTGGCCACCACCTGGCCCGCCGTCCACATGGTGTGCATGTGGATCTCGTCCCATATCTGCCACTTGGGCATGTCCTGGCCAAACAGGCTCGCCGTGGCTTGCCGATCCTCCTCGGACTGGTTCTGCAACGCCCGGCTAGCCAGGTCGTACACGCCGTTCACGTAGCCCTTTAGCCCCTGACGGCTGTCAAAAATCCCGACGGTGTCCGGCACCGCGGAGCCGTCGGCGCCGAAGAAGCGCACGCACACAAATGCCACCACGGACGCCACATGGTGCAGCTGGTGGGCGAAATCCCGCTGCTCCGGCGTCACTTTGTCGCGGTACAGCGACTCCGGCATCGAGTCGGCCATGGCCAGGAGCAAGTCCCGTTCTGTATCGAGCTTCCGCAGCTGCACCCCTCGATAATCCTGCGGCGGAACCTGGGCCTGCGCCTGTTGGACCCCCAACGCCGTCGCCGCAACCGTGAGTAGAGCCAACCATCCGAGACAACGCATGGAAACCTCGCTTGCTTGTTGACATCTCTCGAGCACGCTGGGCGAGGCTGGGACACCCCGCCCTCGGGTCTAAGTAGAATACGAGCCTCGGCGGGCGGAGGCCAGCGCCGGACCGGGGTCGCCCGGATGCTCGGTACCGCCGCCAGGGCATTATCTTGACACCGTTCGAGCATTGCTGTGCGGGCACGGCAGCATCCCCAGCAGACGCACGAGAATTGGACACACCAAGGGGAGGGCTGGGATGAGACGGCTGCATGTTCTCCCGACGACTGCGCTGGTGGCCGCGTCGCTGGCGGCCTGTAGTGACTCCACCGGGTCCGGCGACCGGGATTTCGAGTGGCGCGGGCAGATCGCTCAGGGTGACGAGATCGAGATCAAGGGCGTGATTGGGAGCATCCAGGCGTCGGCGACCTCCGGGGATTCAGTGGTGGTCTCCTGGACGAAGACGAGCCAGGAGAGCGAGCTGTCGTCGGTGAGCATCCAGGTCATCCCACACGGCGACGGCGTCACGATCTGCGCAGTCTACCCGGACGTGCCTGGGGAGACGCCAAATCAATGCCTGCCGGGTGACCGGGGCAACATGAGCGTGCAGGACAACGACGTACGAGTGACGTTCACCGTGAGCGTTCCCGCCGGTGTGGTGTTTGACGGCCGCACCGTCAGCGGTGACGTCACCGCACAATCCATCTCGAGCGATGCCTTTCTCCGCACGGTGAACGGCGACGTGCTGGTTTCCACCAGTGGTATCGCCGAGGGCAGTACAGTCGTCGGCAGTGTCACGGCCACCATCGGCGCGGCCGAATGGGACCGCGATCTGGATTTCGTCACTGTATCCGGGAACGTCACTGTGACGGTGCCCGCCAACACCAACGCCAACGTTGACGCTGCGGTCGTCACCGGCAGCATTGTTTCGGACTTTCCACTGACGGATGTGTCACCGGGGCACAAGCAGGGCACCCTGGGCACCGGGGGCCGGACGCTCACCTTGGCGACGGTGACCGGGAACATCACGCTGAGGAGTGGGACGTAGGGTCAGCCGAGGCAGCCCGGGTTTCACTGGTGGTCTCAAAGGAACCAAGCATCTCGATTTCCAGGCTGGCCATCGCCGGCCCCGGTTCCTGCCGCCGCCGGGTGACTAGCCGGCCGTCGGCGGCAGCGGGCGCGCCAACGCACCGGATTCACCACGCCGTGCGGTCCAGCACGATGCGCCCGTCGTTAATGACCATGAGCACGTCTTGATACGCGCCGATGTCCTCCAGGGGGTTCCGCTCCAACACCAGGAGATCGGCGTCGCAGCCAGGAGCCACACGTCCGGTGTGGTCGTCGACGCCGATCAGCTCGGCGGCCACCGGAGCGGGGGCTCGCGCCACGGTGATTGCCGCACACTGCGCTACGGCAGGAAGGTGGCTACTTTCCCAGCCGCAGTCCGAGGCCCACACTGAGCCTCGAGAGCTGCTCGCTACGAGTGACGCCGCTCTGATCGGGGAAGTCGTAGCGCTCCAGCCGGTACATCACGCTCGCGGCAATCAGGTGCGGGCAAGACGACCCGCAAACCCGAGGCCGTGAGTTCCATTTAGAGCCCCTGGCCGGACAGCAGCGCAGACGGTGGTACCGCGCGGCGACTCATGCCTCACGCCGCCAGCAAGATCACCAGCGTCACAACGTTCCCCGTGACAAGCGACCATCCCACGATGCGCAACCGTCGGGGATGCACGCGTAGCACGCTGAACACGACGGCCACCACGCTCGACGGCAGGAGCGCCGCCACGATCGCAGGCGGCACGGCACCCGCCGCAGCGGCCAGCGCAGCGATTGCGACCAGCATCGGCGCCAGAACCACCGGCACATACGGCGTCCATCGGGTGCCGAACGTCTGTTTGTGAGCTGCCTTGATCCCGTGCACCGTGACGGTGCCGAGCACGAAGCTCACGAACCAGACCGCGGCCGCAAGCCACGCCAGGGACCATTCGACCCCGCCCGCCAGACCCACTGGAAGCACCATCCCAGACAGGGCTGCTATGAGGACTATTTCGGCCCCCAGCGTCTTCTGACGGCCCCGCAGGACGGCGGGAGCCAGCGCCACACCACACGAGATGGGAACCAGCACTGCGAGTCGCGCATCCGGATCGGCGAACAGGACCGCAGCCAGGCCCGCGACCGCACCCCCTCCCAACAGCATCCGGAGTCGCGCCCGTGCCCGAGCAGACAGGATCTCCCTAGCCCGCGCTCCTCGCACACCTGTCAGCACCGCGAACGGCTCATGCATCAGGAACCAGGCCACCGCGGCCGCCGCGAAGAGGACAGCCGCCGCTGTCGGTCGACCGAGCGCCAGGCCGGTGGTGAGGGGGAACAACAGCTCTGCGTACGCGCCGTATTCCCGGGGCAGTAGCGACCGACGTTGTGCCACCGCTGGACTCGCCTCCTTTCTCCGCGATCGCCCGACGCCTAGCCAGCCGCCCGCACCAACCCCTGCTGCCGACCGAAGCCGATCCCCGCTTGCTGCGGTAGCTCACGCACTTTCTCGTTGCTCGAAGTGGGGGTCCCGCGAAGCTAGTCCTCGCGCAGAAGCAGCCGCTGAAAGCGCGGGTGTTCCCGCAACGCATCCCACGCCGGATCGATGCGGAGCAGCGGCACGGAGAGGCGACCGGGAACGCGGAGCAGGAACTGAATCTCATCGATCGCCGCGTCGTGGTCTCCCACCATCGCATAGATCTGGGCGAGGTGAGCAGGGGGCGCCGACCCGTAGAAGGCATCCTTCGAGATCGGCAACAGCTCGACCGCCCGGCGCCCGTGTCGGATCGCCTCATCCCCTCGCCCTAGCCCGGCATAGGCGAGACCCATGAGCGAGTGGAACGTCGGGTCGTCGACACGTGCCCCACCCTGGGGCTCCAACAACGCCCGTGCCGAGTCGTAGTACGCAGCGGCAAGCTGCGCCTCGCCTCGGCGACGTTGGAACTCGCCCTGAAACAGGTAGTACAACGCCTCCTCCGGCCCGAACGATTCTCGCTGGATGGCCCCCAGGACCTCTCCGTCGTCGGCGCTCAGGATTCTCATCAGTGCCCTGACGCCGAACACGGTGGGAAACTCCGAGAGCAGCGCGGGGGGGTCGACTCGCTGGGCTGCCTCTTGGAGCACCCGGTCCGCCTGGACCGCGTCACCGCGCCAGCGCAGATAGAGAAGGGCCTTCCATACGTAGGGGGATTCCCAGTCCGGGGCCAACGCGATTGCGCGGTCGAAGTGCTGCTCGGCGTTTTCATAGTCCCGGTTCAGGGAGTACGTCATCCCCAGCTCCAGGGCCTCCCGGTTGGAGCGGGGATTCAGCATCGCCGCAGTTTCGAGATTCCTGATCGCCTCGTCGAACAGGCCCTGCCGCCGCTGGACCATGGCTTGGGCGACCATCAGCTCGCTGTTCTGCGGCGCAAGCTGGCGGCCCATTGCGAATTGCTCGAGAGCGTGGCCGTAGTCCCGGCTTCCCCAGTAGTAGTAGTATCCCAGCGCCAGGTGCGCCTCGGGTAGCGCCGGTGCCAGTTCGAACGCCCGCTCCACCGCCGCCCTGGCCCGATCGAGGTGTTCCTGAGTCGGCTCCGCGAACCAGTAGAGGGACGCGTACGTCCGGGAGAGCCTGGCGTGTGCCTCGGCGAACTGTGGATCGCGCGCCAGCGCCTGCTGGTACATTTCCCCCGCGATCCGAAAGTTCTCGGCCGAGTGGCCGCGATTGAAATAGTCGTTGCCCTGAAGGTAGAAAACGTACGCGTCGAGGTCGTCCGTCGGCTGCTTACCCAGGGTCTGCTGTTCGGGCTCGAGCAGTGCGATGCCCAGCGCGCTCACCACCTGCTCGGCGATGTTGGTCTGCACTCGGAAGACCTCGTCCAACTCTTCGTCGTACACCCCGGCCCACACGTGGCTGGCATCCTGTGCTCTGATCAACTGAGGTCGGACCCGGACGCGACTGGGCGCGTCTGTAGCGCGCTGCCAGCTGATCGTGGCCTCGAGGATGTAGTCCACGTCGAGCTCATCTCGAATCTGGTTGGGTGTCTTGGGACTGTCCTTATAGAGGATGGCACTCTGCCGGGCGATGACATCGAGGCCAGTCACGCCGGCGAGGCGCGCGGTGATCTCATCGGTGATGCCGGCGGCGAAGTACTCGTCTTCGGGTGACCCGAGATTGTCGAACGGCAGTACCACCAACCGGGGCCGGTCTCCGACCCGACCTACTGTGCCCGCTGACCACGGCCGAACGAGCCAACTGAGGCCGGCCACAATGGCCAGTACCACGACCGCGATGAGCGCTGCGGCGCGCGGTGATATCCGCTCGCCACCCGACCACGCACGAATCGCCGAAATGCGTGGCGGTTTGAGGGCCTCCACCATCTGCTTCGCCGTCTGGAACCGGTCGGCGGGGCTCCGGGCCAGCGCCTTCATGGTCACTCGGGCGATCCCGTGTGGCACGGTGTCCCGCACGGCTTGGAGCGGCCGCACCGGCTCCGACAGCTTCCGCGCCGTGATCGCCTGGGCGCTGGGCCCGGTATGAGGTGGCTCGCCAGCGAGCATCTCATACAACACGCAGCCGAGGCCGTAGATGTCCGTCCGGGCATCGAGGCGGTGCTCCCCACTCGCCTGCTCGGGGCTCATGTAGGTGGGCGTCCCTACGGCGAGGCCGGTGCCAGTCAGCGACTCCTCGCTCGCCACCGACACGGCTCGCGCCACCCCAAAGTCGGTCACGACAGCTTCACCTGCCGAGAGCAGAATGTTCTCAGGCTTGATGTCCCGATGAATGACACCCCGCTCGTGGGCATACGCCAGCGCCGCGGCCACCTCCCGAGCGATCTCGACGGCATCCGTCAGGCTCAGCTGTCCCTCGCGCCTGAGGCGCTGCCGCAGCGACTCCCCCTCGATGTACGGCATTACGTAGAACAGGAAGCCGCTCACCTCGCCGGAGTCGTGGAGCGACACGATGTGGGGATGCTGGAGCTGAGCGATGATCTTGATCTCTCGCAGGAATCGCTCGCCACCCAGGGTCGCCGCCAGCTCGGGGCGCAGCACCTTCACGGCGACGCGGCGATCGTGCCGCAGATCGCGGGCTAGATAGACGGTGGCCATGCCCCCGCTACCGAGCACCCGCTCGATGGTGTAACGGTCGGAGAGGGCCGTCTTGATGCTGTCGAAAAGGTCGGTCACACCACTCTGAACCGGTCAGGCGCACCTCTAGAATACGGCACGCCCGGCTGCGTGGCCAGCGCTCGGTCATTCGCACCGCTGACCTGCAAGCCCTCTGTCGCGCGGTGCCAGCGCCTGCCCGAACTAGGGGCGTAGCACGCCAAGCCCCTACGGGCCGCGCGCCACGGCAATGGTGGGGGCCCCGCATAGCCGGCTGTCCGCCCGCGGCGTAGATTGCGCTGACTCACCGATGGCGTCACCGGACGCTCATCCTCCGCGGCGCCCGGCGCTACCTGACAAGGGAGGATCCGATGCGTGGCCGCACCCTATTCCGCGTTCCCGTTGTTCTCGCAGCCTGTCTCACATCGATCGTTGTGAGTGCCTGGGCTCAATCGAACGACTCGACCTACGGTGCCCGCATTCGCGAGCACACCACCGACGAGCGGTTCCTGAACGAGCTGGTGGATCACCTTCCCCTGTCGGAGGCCGTGCCCTCCCCGCTGGACTACTTCGGCACGATCATCGGCGCGCCGAACATCCTGCATAACACCAACGAGATCCATGGCTACATGCGGGCGCTGGCCGAGGCGTCGCCGCGGGTGACCGTGCGCACTATCGGGAAGACTGAGGAAGATCGGGACATGATCGAGGTGCTTGTGGCGGACGAGGCCACCATCGCGGATCTGGAGCGCTACCGAGGATTCCTCAACCAGCTGGCCGATCCACGTGACCTGTCGCAGCAGCAGGCGCAGACAATCATCGCCGATGCGAAGCCGATCTACTACATCACGGCCGGGCTGCACTCCCCGGAAACGGGCCCGCCGGAGATGGTGATGGAACTGGCGTATCGGCTGGCGGTGGAGGAATCACCCCTCATCCGGGCGATTCGAGACAATGTCATCGTGATCATCGTGCCCGCCACGGAGCCTGACGGGCGCGACCGGATGGTGGATATCTACAACTACCGCAAGGCGCATCGCGATATCGGGCCGGGCCTGCGATACTGGGGCAAGTACGTCGCGCACGACAACAATCGGGACGGCTTTGGCTTCGGCCTGGCGCTCACACGGAACATCCTGGCTGCATATCTCCACTGGAAGCCGACCATCATGCACGACCTGCATGAGTCGGGATACTACCTCTACACCTCCACCGGCTCGGGGCCCTACAACGAGGTCATCGATCCTATCACGATCGACGAGTGGCACAACCTCGCCCATGAGGAGGTCACCGAGTTGACCAAGCGGGGAATGCCCGGCGTCTGGACCCACGCATTCTACACCGGTTGGGCGGCGAACTACTTGATGTGGATCGCCAACACCCGCAACAGTGTCGGACGGTTCTACGAGACCCTGGGAAACGGCGGCGCCGATACCCGGGAGCGCGAACTGTCGGACCGAGCGACCTCGCGGCAGTGGTACCGTCCGAACCCTCCGCTCAAGAAGGTGATGTGGTCGTTGCGGAACAACACTAACTACATGCAGAGCGGCGTGCTGGTGGCGCTCAAGTATGTGGCGGACAACCGAGAGGATTTCGTCGAGAACTTCTACCTCAAGAGCCAGCGAGCCGTCGAACGAGGCAAGTCCGAGGCGCCGCACGCCTGGGTCATCCCCCGGGAGCAGCATCGGCCCCTCGCCACCGTGGGCCTGGCGAATCTCCTGCTCGGCCAGGGCATCGAGGTACACGTAGCCGACGAGGAGCTCAGCTGGGCAGTGAGCGGCAAAGGCAGCGGCGATGATGCGGAAGAGATGAAGGCTCCCAAAGGCTCGTTCGTCGTCCGGATGGACCAGCCGTATCGCAACCTGATCCAGATCCTCCTCGGAAAACAGAACTTCCCCAAGGACGCGACACCCCCCTATGACGACACGGGTTGGACACTGCCGTTCCTGCATCAGGTCGAAGCCTACGCGGTGGATGACGCGGACATCCTCTCGGCGAAGATGCAGCCTCTGGCGGAGCCCGTACGGGTGGCCGGTCGCGTAGAACGGACTGGACGCCCGTTTTATCTGGTGAACAACACGACTGACGACAACGTTACGGTGTTCCGCTTCAAGTTGAGCGACGCGCAGATGGACGCCGCCGAGGAGGCGTTCGAGGCGGACGGACGGGAGTACAACGCCGGGAGCTTCATCGTCCCGACGGAAGGAAACCCACCAGATCTCGCAGAACGCCTCGAGGCCACGGCGGCCGAGCTTGGGTTGGAGGTGCGAGGCGTCAGGCGGAAGCCCGACGTCCCTACCCATGCCGTGGAAGTGCCCCGGGTGGCGCTGGTCCACACCTGGGTCTCAACGCCGCAGGACGCCGGCTGGTGGCGACTCGCGTTCGATCGCTTGGGCATTCCCTACACGTACCTTTCGGAACAGGACCTCGGCACGACCGATCTCTCCCGCTTCGACGTCATCATCATGCCCCGGAATCGGGCCAACCCACAGACCCTGGTTGCGGGCACGACTGAGGCTGGAGATCCCATCCCCTGGAAGCGGAGCCCAGACTACCCGGCGATCGGGATCATCGACGAGACCGATGATCTCCGGGGAGGGATGGGGTACGAAGGCGTGATGCGTCTGAACCAGTTCATCGAGGGGGGCGGGGTCTTCATTACGGAAGGCGGCACCGCTCAGTTCCCCATTCAGATGGCCATCACGCGTCGAGTGAGCATTCGCAACACGCGGGAGCTCGCCGCCCGCGGCACGGTGCTCCAGACCGTAGTGGAGGACAAGGCAAGTCCCATCGTGTACGGCTACACCGACTCCCTGGCCGCCTACTTCAACCAGAGGCCGGTGCTCCAGGTGAGCAAGAACGTGGGCGGCTCCTCCACGCCGGACTGGTACAAGGACGACGTGTGGAACAAGGAAGTCCCTCGCGTCGTGCTGAGCTTTGCCAAGAAGAACATCTTGATGAGCGGCATGCTCCGCGGTGAGAGCGAGATCGCCGGCACGCCTGCGGTGGTCGACGTGCCGGTGGGTGAGGGGCATGTGGTTCTGTTCGCCATCCGCCCTTTCTGGCGGCTGGAGACCTACGGCAGCCATGCCCTGGTGTTCAACACCGTGCTGCACTGGAACGACCTGCGGGCCGGCTGGCCCACGCGACCAAAGGAGGAAGAGGAAAGGACCGTCGCCGGTAATGGTCGTAGGCAGTAATACCGGCATCAATGCAGGATGGGCGGGCGCTCCCTGACGGAGCGCCCGCCCGACGGTGAGAAACAGGTTACAATTCAAGTATGACTGCGGAACGAGGCAACCGGGATCGTCGCCACACCCGGACCATCGGTGCGAAGCCGTACGTCGGGCGGCGCTTCGTCGAGAACGGCAAGGTAAGGATCCAGTGGACCGAGCAGGGCAAGCGCCGCAGCAAGACCGTCGGCTCCGACAGCGCTGAGACGAGGCGCCAGGCGGATGCGGAACTGGAAGAGATCCTCGAGCGACTTCGAGCCTCCGCAGGAGAGGCGGAGGCGCCCAGAGAAGAAGGACTGCGCTCCGTAGAGGAGGCGGTGAGGAGCTGGGCACTCGCTCTCACTGACGCTGCCGATGAGCTCGCAGACTGGTTCGAGGAAGCGATCCTCGGGGGACCCGGCCCATCCGAAACTCCTGAGGAGACGGGCGACACCGAGTAGCCGGGGCTGAAGCTCCGACATCAACCCGACGTGCCGGCCCGCACAACTGTCGGCGGATCGGCGGTTGGTCGGATCGGCGGTTCGTGACGTCCCTGGGTGGGAGGGGCCTCGATCCGCCGATTCGCCGTCCCGTCGACATCGTAAGTGAACGGTCTTGATCACAGCACCGCACGAACGATGTTGCTCGGCGAGCCTCCGCCCGCCTTGTTCACCGCGATGACCTGGTACTCGAACTCGATGCCCGGCTTCTGGTCGCTGAGCAGGACCTCGCTGTCGACGACGGCTCGCCCTCCCATTATCGATATGCATTTGCATGGTGGGTTCGAGGCGGGAAAGTTCGTAACCGAACCTGACGGCACACCGCTTCCGCGGCCTTGCTTTCCGGAACGCTGTTCGCACTCTCCGGCGCGTGTCCAAATGGAGTCCGAAATCCTACCTCTTACCCTGGAAGCGATGAGGCAGCACAAGAGGACAGGGACATAGATCGTTCAGTAGGCCCACGAACATTGGTCCAAAGTCAATTCTGTCAGCGCACTCGAAATACTCCACGACCATGCCGCCCCATGCTTCCGGAGAGACAACCTGTTGCATCCTTAGACCTGGTTGCTCCATCGTGACAGGCATTGCTTGTACTTGCTCCCGCATGCTGTTTTCCTCCTTCCTCCAAACGATTCTTTGCATAACGGTTGGCGCTTCAGCTGCGGGCCGCGGAGCGGACCGACAGCTGCGAGCGCGTGTTAGCCTGCTCGCTTCTGACGTCGCCACTCGCTCACGCCTCTCACCGCGAGCCAGATCCCGGCGACGTAACACAACAGCACTCCCGCAGTTCCTACCAGAAGGGCACCAGCGATCGCTCCCAGGTGCCCAAGAACAACCGTGAGCAGCCCGACCACCACCTTGGCGATCGGAGTGACAGGTTCGTGTCTTGCGATCCAGATGATAGCGCTGCCAATCACGACCGCCGTAACACCAGCCCAAACCCCGACGTGCCCGAACACCCCTCCAGGGTCAGGCTCGTACAACATGTATCCGGCACGCCCACCGACCCAAAGACTCACCAGTCCGCTGGCCACTATGAGGATCCCGCCATAGAGGGCGACTCTCTCGCACCGTAAGCGCATTCGGTGTCCCATCGCAGCCTAACTCATAGTGGACTGAGTCGTCCCTCCCCGGCCACGGTCTATCTCACCGTCACTGTTCACGCATGCTGATCTGCTGCAGGACAGCCGCAATCGGCTGTTCAGCAGGCGGGTTGCCTCCGATACCAACCTCGATCCGAGATGGGAGCGGCCCCCAGATGTCTCCGGCGACGATTCGGCCGTCGACAAGGGACAAGGCGAGTTCCCCGCGGAAGTACTCAGTGCCTTCGGTGTGCACCGACAACAGGTCCGTCTCGATGTCGGCAATCACGGTGTTCCCCTCGGCGGAGAACCAAATGATCGCGCACGGCTCACCGTGCCATCGCGTGACCCCAGCCGGCACGGTACGCATCTCACCCAGCTGGTAGCTGCCGGCGGCACCTGTTCCGCCCGTTTGAGAGATCGTGGCCGCCTGACTCCACGGTGTGCTGTATGCCACACTCCCAATGACCGCCGAGTCGCCGATCTGATCCCTCAAGCCGATCACGATCGCGTCGAACGCGGATGCATCCATCGCCAGGATCTTCATGAGCGTGCCCTCCATCCCGGTTCCCAGGCGGGCAAAGTCGGCGGGGATATTGATGTGGTCGAATTCTCCCGGCACAAACTCGTACCGAATGCCCCGGGCAGCTTCGACATCGGCGGTGGTCGGGTATGCATCCGCTTGCTGGGACTGTCCCAGGGCAAACGCCTCCCACTCGAACTCCTCGGCCCACCGCCCCGGAGCTACTTCGTTGAGCAGCGTTCTGATCAGTCGCCCTTCCACCACGAGACGGCCAATCACACGCCCCAGGCGGTCGAGGTTCAGGTTCGTTCGGCGGATCAGGTACCGCCGCGCTTCACCCGCTGCTCCTCTCCGAGTCAAGTCGAACGGTTTGTTCAGCAGATCTACCCAGCTTCCACGTTCCACCTCGCGGTCGTCCCACGGAAGCTCAGGCCACGGTCCCCAGACCGCTGAGGTGGACGGCTGATGCTGCTCCTGAAGGATGCGAGCTGGTGGGTTTGCCTCTTGCGTGTCTTGTGCGCGAACGGTTGCTGTGTCGGCGAGGCTGAACACCGCGGTGAGCCCCACCCAGACACCGATAGTCGTAGGCGTTGGCCGTGGCCTAGTCATCACATACCTCCCTTGCTGCAGACGCTGCTGACGAGGAAACGGAGTGAGTGGACTCGCGCTCGAGCGCCCGCTCTAGCTCGGCGATCGCGTGCTCAGGCCAGCGAGCCTGGCACCTGTATCCCTCGATCCCTTGCTCCAACGAGAGCCGCGGGTGGATGGCCCCACTGGACGGCAGCTCCCATTAGGAATTTCCTTTCGCCTCTGTGAAGTATGGGGCACGGGACTGGAGGCGTCGAGCCGACGATCGAGGTCTCGGGGCGCCGAGTTGGTGGCTTGAACGCCCTGTGGAGTGAGAATTCGCACCGCGGTTCGGGCAGTCGAGGGGCGTGCGGAGCGCCGGTTGGCGCACACTGGCAAGCCAGCGATCCCCCAACAGTGATCGTCAGGGGCGGCATCATGCTTGGTGTCAGGCCGAGACGGTTGTGGCGGCGGACTTCCAGCGTCTTGGCGGAGCGCGGGGGCGTCGGCGTGTTGCTGTACTGCGTCGCAGCTGGTCGAGGATGCGGTCGAACAGAGGGACAGTGAGGAGTGAGGGGTAAGGAGTGAGGGGTAGGTAAGTAAGGAGTACTCCTGACTCCTCACTGCAGTTTGCTCCTCACTCCTCACTGCAGTTTGCGAAGATGCGCCGCAGCAACTCGGCCCAGCGTCGCTGTGCCTCGCAGACGGCCTTGGGCTCCGGGTCGACCCAGACGATGGGGTGGTCCTCCCCTGCCGCGGTGGCCTTCCGGCGCCTGCCCCGCACCCGGGACGCGTACCAGCCGTAGTAGCGCTGCAGGACCTGGCCCTTGTTGGGGATGTGACTGGTCAGCCGAGCGAGGAACTCCAGGGCCTCGGTCGTCTCACTGCCCACGGTGGGGCCCGTAGGCTTGTCGGAGTGATAGGTGACGGCGCGGGCGTGTGCGTCGTACGTCAGGCGGCCGAGCGCCACAGGATTGCGGGCGCAGTAGCGGGCGAGGCGGACGGCGAACTCCTTGTCGTCGGCTGTGGCCCAGACGCCGTCGTGTACGTGGAATCCCGAGTGTGGCCAGGCGAGCAGGCTTTGAGCTGTCTCGACGTCCATCAGCTCGCGCTTGACGAACATCTTGAGGACGGCGCGGCGGAACGCCTCGGTGAGGGTCGCGACATCGTGGAGCGGCAAGTGCACGAACGTACCGTCAGGCAGGAAGCCGCCGTCGGTGACCAGTAAGTGCAGGTGCGGGTGCCAGTTGGCCAGGGACCCGTTTCGACCACAGTCCGCTCGCCGGGGTCACGATGTACGGGATCCTGGAGTTCGTGGACAACGATGCGTTCCGGCTGGACCTCGAGCCGGGGCCACCCGGTGATGAGAGTGCCGCGGCGCGGCCTGCGGAGTTCGCGGACGACGCAGTGAGCTTCGCACGGGTAGCGCGCGTGCGGTGACAGGGGCGACGCACCTTCCGGAGGCGCCGGAGCGGCAGGCGCACGCGAAGGAGAGAAGGGCCGTGAGCGCGATCGCCCAGTAGGGGAGGCGTGCGCTGCGGATCGTACTGGGAGGCACGAGAATGCGACTCACGGCCCGAGCATTCGAGTGCGTTCGTCCGATGAGAACGCGGGCTGCCGGCCAGAGGTTCCCGGCGGGGCGCGGGTGGGTCCCGCGCGGGTCGCCCGCCGGTGCAGCGATGCCTAGCGGACGCCGTACGGCCGGCCGTACCGTACCTGCGCCCGAGCGACCTCGATCTGCGACTCGGTGAGCCGCGTCCGGTCGCCCTCGCTACAGCCGGGTGCCATGAGATTCCCCTCGGGAGTGCACGGGGCGTGGAACAGGCCGAACGAGTGCCCCAACTCGTGTGCCAGCGTGTGCGCGACCGACCCACCGAGATCCCGCTGTCCGGTCCGGTCGAGCTCGGCGCAGACCACGGCCGGTACCTCGGCAACGTAGATCCCCAGGACGAAGCCCCCCAAGTCGTGGACGAAGAAGACGTTCCACCCGTCCGGGAGCACGTGCGTCCTCGGGAGGACCGACGCCACGGCCCCGGTCGTGAAGCCGACCTCGCCCCGCAAGGCCCGGTCGAACTCCTCCGAGTCGCGGGCCTGCTCTCGCACGACCGACTCGATCGTCAGGTTGATGCTCGCCTGGACCCAGACCGCGTTCGCCCCGTCGAACACGACCTGCACCTCGGTTGTGCTGAGGAACGTGTTGAGGGAGGAGTTCTCGGGGTGCTCGAGGAGGTGGGTCCGAACCGCGACCGAGAGCGGTCGGCCGTCGTCGATTGGCGGTGGCGCGCTTGTGGAAGGTGCGGTGCCGTCGCCGCATGCGAACACGAACAGCGCCGCGACCGCACCGATGCAGCGGTGCAGCGTGGCACGGTGGATCGTGCTCGTCGGCTTCGCCGTCAGGCCCACTGCGCGCCCTCCCTTGGATACGACGTGGGGTACCTCCCATTGGTTTCACGCGATGGTATCGACCAGAACGCCTTCGGTATCGAATAGAAGGTGGAAGATGGTGTCCTCGTAGACGCCGGTCGTGAGCGAGCCCGACCCGAAAAAGCGTTGCGCGCCGACGAGCAGCGAGCCGTCGCTGAGGGATACGGGGTTGATGTGCGAAGGCGGCGCGTGGCTCAGAGCTGGCAGCACGGAGGCTCGAGCATACTCCCCGGCCGCGTCGAAGACCGAGATTTGTCGGCCGGGCCAATCGTAGGCGAGCAGCGAGTCGGCCCCCGATGCGCCCAACCAGCTTAGACCCTCGAACTCGCCGGGTCCGCCGCCTTTGCGCCCGGAACTGCGCAGGTATCTGCCCGACGAATCGTAGAAGCGAAGCTCGTTCGTTCCGGAGTTCGCGACGACGAGACGACCGTCGCTCAGTCTCAAGGCCCCGACGACCCGGAAGAGCTGGTAGTTCGGGTCGCCGTCCAGCACGCCGATCTCCACCAGCGGTTCGTCCGAAACGTCAACGGAGCCCTCAGCGAACTGGGAAAGCCGATCCAAGGATGTGCCCAGGTTGCACACGGTGGTGACTCCATCGACCAAGAAGGTGCGGCGGATCGAGGCACCGTGAGTACTGTGGGTGTGAGCGTCGACGATGCCGGGGAGTACGGTGCCCCCTCCCGCATCGATGATCCTTACGCCCTCGGGGATATTGAATCCAGCAGCCTCACCAATCGCCAGAATCCGGTCACCCTGGACTACCACCACACCATCGACGATCGGTGGTGCTCCCGTCCCGTCAATGACCGTGCCGTGCCGCACGAGCAGTGCATCCTCGGGTATCCGAGAGCCGTCGCGTCCGCATGCGACGAACGTGACGATCGCCAATGCCAAACAGGGACCGTAGCTCGTTCTCAGGCGTCCCATCCGAGACCTCCGCCGTATCGGCCTTGCCGTAGCTCCCTACCCTCGTGCCTTCGTCAGCCGACGACGATTTCGGTCCGTCTTCATAGCGGCTGCTGCCGACAGACTCTCTGCAGTCCCTACGTTTGATGACCTATCGGGTTTCCTCAGCATAGGAATTTCAATCGTCCCCACCCCAGTAAGAGCCGTGCGAGTGGCGTCGTCCAGCGCTGGGCGGGCGGGTACCGGCCGTGCCCGGGATCTCGCGCCCCGGCTAGTACGCGGCTCGGGTCGCTTGCGGGGCCTGCTGCCGGGGGGCAAGGCGCATGTGGGTACCCCAGCGCCCCCCCAACCGGCGAACGTCGAGGGGCACGGGAGTCGAGTCAGGCTGAGGCGGTGCCAGCGGTGGCCTTCCAGCGCCTGCCCCGCACCCGGGACGCGTACCAGCCGTAGTAGCGCTGCAGGACCTCCAGCACCTACGTAGCTATGGTCGCCGTGTTGCTACTGGTCTCGCTGGTGATGATCCGCGACCTGACCCCGGGGGCGCGGGGAGCCTGGTCGGCGCCCTGCTTCTTCTTGGGCACAGGGTTCATGCTGATCGAGACCAAGGGGATCACGGAGCTGGCTCTGGTCTACGGCAGCACCTGGGTGGTCGTGGGTGCGGTGATCGCCGGGATCCTGACCATGGCGTTCCTGGCGAACCTGGTGGTCATCCGGTTCGGGGTGCCGCGCCCGGTGCTGGTGTACGGCCTGCTGCGGCTGTCCCTGCTCGCGGGGATGTTCCTCTCGACCGCCGACCTGAGTGCCGTGCCCGCATGGGTCGCGCGGCTGTTCCTGACGGCGCTGCTCACGCTGCCGGCGTTCTTCTCCGGGTTCGCCTTCTCGACCGAGCTCAAGCGGTCGAGCTCGGTGGCGGTGGCGCTGTCGTCCAACCTGTTCGGGGCGATGCTCGGAGGGTTCCTCGAGTACAACTCGATGTACTTCGGCTTCCGGCCGCTCTACCTGCTGGCGCTGGCGATGTACCTGCTGGCCTTCGTGACGTCGCTGGGCGGCATGCGGCGCGCCGCCGCGGCCAGTCCGGCGTGAGCCTAGTCTGACGCCAGCAAACACATAGATGGCAATAACTTAGCGGCTTGGTCTCTGTAGCGGCCAGGCTCGCGGTGTGACGCAGTACCTAGCCCCATCCCGTTGCGGTGCCTATTCTTGCGCCGTTCCGTCGCCGCCCCCCGCGATCGGGTCCCCCGGCAAGATCGAGGACCGCTGCATGGGAACGCCCGAGCTCGCTTCAGACCGCTGGCAAACGCTGCGTCGCAATCCTGTGACCTGGATAGCGGGCGGCGCCTTCGCGGTCGTGCTCGTTCCCTACGTAATCCCGATCCTCCCCCCGAGCGTTCTGGCGTACTTCGCCGAGTACTACGCCGACTTCCCGCTGCTCCTGGCTTCCGTGGCGGCGTTCCAGTATCGCCGCGGCGCGATAGCCCGCCACGCCGAACGGCGGTTCTGGGATCTGTGGACGCTGGCTTTCGGCTGCTGGCTTGTAGTGCGGGTGATGTACGCCAGCGTGCCGCTGGAGTACCTGGTGTGGTGGCTCGATCTGGTCGTGGACGCCCTGTACCTGCTCTTCTACCTCTGCATAGTCCTGGCCCTCGAGCTCCGCCCCGACCGACCCGCTCCCGCGAGTCTCGGGACCATGCGACGGCGGGTAGAGGCACTGGGCGCGTGCGTCTTCCTGTTCGCGCTGATGTTCTACTTCGCGATCATCCCGGGCATGCTGAGTTACGAGGCGTACTGGACGTGGGTGCCCTCGATGCTGCTGTACGTGACGCTCGACGTCTTCGTGGTGGGACGGCTGCTCTACCTGCGGCACGACGCTCGCTCGAAGCGCTGGCGCACCATCTACGGTCTGATGGCCCTCACGGTCGCCATGTGGGCTCTGACGGACGCGTACGAGACGTTGACTTATGCCGAGGTCGCCACGCTGCTGCAGCCCGCTGGCGGGCCGTGGGACCTGGTATGGTACTTGCCCTTCGTGCCGATCACGCTCGCCGCCCTGCTGCGATCGCACGAGTTCCCCCATACCACGCCGAATCAGGATGCATTCGCGGAGGGACCGGAGCCGCACCGCGGCCGCGGGACGATGCTGCTGGTCTACACGGGGCTGCTGCCCGCCATCCACTTCCTGCTCTACAGCACGGGGATCGGCGATGCCGGCAGTCGCGGCCCCCGCGAGGTCATGGCGCTGGTCGCGGTCATAGTCCTCGCCGGCATTGCGCTGGGCTGGCAACGACTGCTGCAGTGGGAGAACCGCCGACTGGAGGCGGAACGGCAGCTCAACGAGCAGCGTCGCATGGAGACGGTGCGGCGCTTCGAGCGGGAGCGCGCGGAGAAGGAGCGTATCTCGGAGCAGCGCGCGCTGGAGGCGCAGCTCCAGCAGGCGCAGAAGATGGAGGCGGTGGGTCAGCTGTCGGGTGGGATGGCGCACGACTTCAACAACATCCTCACGGTGATCATGGCCCACGCCGACCTGGTCGACGCCGCGCTGCCCCCCGAGTGCTTCGACCAGCGGTCGGATCTGCAGGAGCTGAGGGCGGCGGCGCGCCGGGGGTCGGTCATGGTCAAGCGGCTGCTGGGATTCAGCCGGCGCGCGCTGCTCTCGCTGCGGTCCGTCAGTCTGCCGGAGCTGGTGGAGAGCTTCCTCACAACGTTGCGCCGCCTGATACCCGAGAGCATCGTCATCCGCTACTCGGCCGCCGAGCCAGTGGAGCCGGTGCTGGCCGACCCCGGGGCCGTGGAGCAGATCATCGTGAACCTAGCCACCAATGCCCGTGACGCCATGCCCGATGGCGGTACGCTCACGGTCGACGTCCGTGCCGAGAGCCTGGACGAGCGGCACCGCGCAGTCCACGGTTGGGGCGACCCGGGAGATTACGTGTGCCTATCGGTGCGGGACGAGGGCGTCGGCATGGACGAGGAGACGAGGCGCAGGGTGTTCGAGCCGTTCTTCACAACCAAGCAGCCGGGCGAGGGGACCGGCCTCGGCATGGCGATGATCTACGGTCTGGTGAAGCAGCACCGCGGCTTCGCCGAGGTCCAGAGTGAGCTGGGCGTGGGGACCGTGGTGAAGATCTACTTCCCCGTGGCGGGTGCCAGGGCGGGAGCGGCGGCGCTCGAGGCTCCGGAGGGCAGACTGCAGGGCGGCAGCGAGACGGTGCTGCTGGTGGAGGACGAGGAGCCGATCCGCAAGGCCACCGAGAGGGTGCTCACGCAGTACGGCTACAGAGTAATGGCGGCGGCCGACGGCGACGAGGCGCTGCGCATATTCGAGAGCAGCGAGGACGAGATAGATCTGGTCATCTCCGACGTGGTGATGCCCAAGATGAATGGCCCGGACCTGTACCGGGCCATTCGGGAGAGGAAGCCGGCTGCCAAGTGTATCCTAATCAGCGGGTACGCCGATCCGGCGCGGCCGCGCGATCAGGACGAGTCGGCCGTACCGCTTTTGGCCAAGCCGTGGACCCTCGGTGAGCTGCTGCATCAGGTGAGGCGGACGCTGGATCAGCGCTAGCCGGTCGCGGCCGACCACAGCCGCAACGCCCGCCCAGATCAGCATAGGAATTTCCATCGTCCCCACCCCAGCATGAGCCGTGCGAGTGGCGTCGTCCAACGCTGGAGAACCGTGGGGTTGCCCCCGGCCGCGTAGGGCTGAACCCTGCTGAACCCTGAGGAGCAGAATCCTAGATCGTCACGGTTCTCAGGAACTCGATGCTCCTCCTCAACCCTTCGAGCGGTTCTTCGGTCTCGATCTCGACGATGAAACCGTGGTCGGCGATGTCGCTCTGCAACGCCGCCTGCAGCAGCGCAGGCCAGTCGATCATCCCTTCACCGCAGGGCACGATGCCGCCCAGTCTCCCAAGCTCCCTGCCTTTCATGGCGGGATCGTAGTCGTGCATATGAAGGGATGAGTAGCGGCCGGCGTACCGCTCCAGGTAGTACACGATGTCATAGCCGCCCGCGATGGACGCGAGCTGAAACTGCATCGTGACCAGGTCCGGATCGAGCGCTTCCATGATGTGCTCGTACTGTGGCCTTCCCTCCACCTGAGGGCCGATCGCGTGATTGTGGTAGCCCAGCCGAAGGCCCGCCGCCCTGACAACCTCGGCCGCCCTATTGGCGATCTCCGCCCACCTCCTGATGTCGTCGACGGTCCCGTCGTCAGCGATACCCGATCCCGACATCACGATGTCCTGCAAGCCGAGGGCGGCGGCATAGTCGGCCGTCCTGGCTGGATCATCCACCACGACCTCGTGGGGCTCGAAATGAGCGGACTTACAGACGAGCCCGGCATCCTCGATCTGCTGCTTGATCTCGGCAGGCGGCAGATCCGTCAGATTCCCGTAACCCGCGGTCCTGTAGTAGTTGCCGCGCGGTGAGCACATCTCGACGCTGGCATACCCCAGCTCCCGCACCCTCTCCAGCGTTCCGGTGAAATCCCTCTCGATCTCTCGTCTCACGCCATACGACTGAAAGCCGAGCGGTCTGTCGAACGGTGAGGTCCCAGAGGTGGCAGTGGATCGTTGTCCCCGCTCCTCCGTGCAGCCGATGCCGGCACCCACCGCAAGTATACCGAGCGCACTTGTCCCCAAGAACTGCCTTCGACTGAGATTCCCTGCTGCATCTCCCATCGCATCGATTTCCAGGTATCCGTCTGGCTCATGGTCGGGCTGCTTCGCGTCGCTAGTCATCTCCGTGTGTCCTCCTCCTCCTATTGCCCGGGTCGCGGCTGGCTCAACGGATTGCCTCCAGACTCGAAATAGGCATCCGACAGCGCATCTCTCGGCGCCCAGCTACCGTCGGAGTCTATCAGCCAGTTCCTTTCCTTGTCGAGATTGAACCAGATGAACGCGTCGACGAAGGGGTGGTTCGTCTTCAGGCGGTTGAACGCATCCGACATCCAGTCACTCTTGGCAGCGTTCCTGTGCGCGCTCGCAAATTCGGCGATGATCACCGGCTTCTCCGTGGTAATCGCGCGTAACCTGCCGAGCGCACTGTCGAAGACCTGCTGGAAGGATTCCCAGTCCGCACCGCCCCAGTTGTAGCCGTCAACCCCGAGCCAGTCCACGTAGGCATCACCAGGATAGTAGTTCTCAAACCTGTTCCAGTATCCCTGTGGCCAATCCTCGTGGTTCACCGACCAGACCCAGGCCACATTGTCTGCACCGGCCGCCTCGAAGATGCCGTGGATGTGCCGCCAGGCGTCGACGTATCTCTCCGGTCCGTCCGGCTTTGTCGGGTCGCCGTAGCCGTCGAGTGTGCCGCCGCCGTTGGCAGCCCCCGAGCCGTTGTGCCAGTCCCCGTTCATCTCGCCGTCGAAGCATATCCACACCGGCTCGCCGAATTCCCTCGTCTGCTGGGCCCAGGCTTGGAAATGGCCGTCATACTCGCCGCCGATGATCTCCTGGAGATGAGGCGTACTGTCATTGGCGCCGATGCTGGGGTGTATATCGATGTACGGGCTCGTAGGTGAACCCTCGCTCCCGTGATTACGAACGGTCGAGGCCGGTTCAACGGGGAACCCATCGACCATTCTCCTGTAGATCTTCACCGCAGCCAGTTTCCTCTGGATAATGTCTTCAAAGTTGGCAATCCCCTGCTCGCTGATCTGGTCAACGACCGCGCCAATCTGACATCCCGCTGTCGTATCGGTGGTCGTGAAGCTCCACACATCTCCCGTCCAGACCGTGGGGCCGTGGACCTCGTCGACCCGCCAGTAGTAGGAGGTATTGGCGTCCAGAATGCCGGGGTCGAAGACCGTGCCGGTCTGATTGCCCCGGAACTCGCCGGGATCTGGTGTCGGGTCCGTCCCGAAGTAGACATCGTGCGAAGCCGCACAATGTCCCGCCGACCAGGTAAGGCCGGCGCTGGCGCCTATGCCTTCGTCGAAATCAGCAGGATTGGGATTGGACGCGGCACCGGATGGGGCACCGGGCGGAAGGCAACCATCATCCTTACAAGCAGCAAGCGGTGCGGCGCACAGCAGCGCCAGCTTGGCGACCGTCAAGAGCCCGGGGCCCTGGTGAGGCCATGGCTGCCGGTGGGGTCTGGTCAACGGCCGGAACCTCACATCGGTTGGTTCTCGGCTCCGGTGGTTCGATCTCTTCGCAGCGTGCCGCCTCTGCCTTCTGCATCAACAACATAAAGGGTCGGGTCTTCCTGCGCGATTCACTCCGGGCGTACGATCGCCGGCCGGCCGCCGTCCGACGCGCGGATGATCATGACGCGGCGGTGGGCGGACTCATGGGGCGCATCAGCATAGGAATTTCAATCGTCCCCACCCCAGTATGAGCCGTGCGAGTGGCGTCGTCCAGCGCTGGGCGGGCGGGTGCCGGCCGTGCCCGGGGTCTCGCGCCGCCGGCTGGTACGCGGCTCGGGTCGCTTGCGGCATCGCAGGACGGAACACGTGTGCACTCAGTCCCTGTCCATTGACTTCACGGTACGTGATGGTGCTTCGCTGGTCAGATGCTGGTTCCTGCGCCGCTGCTGAAGGGGCTGCGACGGCCCAGATCTGCACACCTTCTCCCTCAACACCAAATGCCAATAGGGCGCCGTCGGGCGAGAAAGCGACTGAGAAGACCTCATGCGGGTTGGCTACGACTTTCAGAGCCTCTCCGGTTTCCGCGTGCCACAGCCGAACTGTCCCATCATGAGAAGCAGACGCCAACAGTGAGCCATCCGGAGAGAACGCTAGCTGATAGGGCGCACTGGCGTGCCCGCTCAGCACCCTTGCGACCTGCTTGGTGGTCATATCCAGGAATTCCAGGTCATTCCGGGTACTTGCTATCACCAGGTATCTGCCATCCGGAGTAAAGACGGCATCGTGGTAGTCGATGCGTTCTGTCACGTGACTGAAGGTAGAGATCTCCTGCCACGTAGTCGTGTTCCACGTTGACATCACATTCCGGGGCCGTTCGTAGCCTGCCAGCAGCGTATTCCCGTCGGGGGAGAAAGCCAGGACCGAGATATACTCGCGATCGGTGTGCAAGTCGGCCACCTGCCGCCTTGTTTCGAGATCGAGAACGAGGATGTTGCCCCTCACTCCTGCCACTGCCAGGTACCTACCATTGGGAGAAATCGCGGTGCTGTACACCCGGGCTCCATACGAGATGGCAAACAGCTCATTTCCATCCCAATCCCGGCCTCTGACGTCGCCCTCCGGACTAGTGGTAACGACGGTTCTTCCGTCGGGTGAAAGCGCCAGAGTGCCATAGAAATGGATCTGTGCTTCGTCGTCGGCTTGGAGATTGCCCTGGCGTGCCTGATAGGTGCGCCTGTTCCACGTTCCTCGCTCCCACACGATCACTTCCCGACTTCTGTCAGCGCTGATCAGGTAGCGACTGTCAGGTGAGAAGACAACGGCATTGACGAACGACGAGGGCAGGTCAAGAGCAACGATCCTCTGAAGGCGTGCAGCATTCTCGATGGAGATGACCTCGCCTCCTGTCACACTGCAGCTCGCGACCAACGTCACGAGCACGATTGGGGTGATTGCTGCGAGAATACGCTTGAACACCATAACGCTCCTTAGGACGAAGGGTCCATCCACATCACGCTACACCCTTGCGCATCGCAACGCCCATCGAGCAAAGCAGCAACACCGTGGTCGCCACGGTGATGAGCCACAGTGTCCGATTCAAGCGGAACATCGGTAGCCCCATCAGTAGGATTGCGCCGAAGAAGAGCACGAGGTACGGCACGAGCACGTCGTAGCGCATCGGGGAGCGGAACTCGATGGGCCGGGCATAGTCCACGACGACCATGAGCGCGATGAAGGTGAGGAACACCGCCGGACCGACCCACTACAGCCAACCGGCGCCAGTGCGAACGAACGCGGCGAGGGGCGCACCCCCGCCGGGGACACCTCGATGCC
>JABAOF010009437.1_pt1 | contig 24008 bp, 40 predicted proteins | sample 7062171 | NCBI WGS metagenome assembly JABAOF01 (sample SAMN14538628, study PRJNA623070) | marine sediment metagenome | biome: marine biome [ENVO:00000428]; feature: marine pelagic biome [ENVO:01000023]; material: deep marine sediment [ENVO:00002113] | place: India: Gulf of Khambhat ...
ATACAGAATGTATTGGAGTTCAAGACAAGGTGGTATTTGGGTGAAAGCATGAAATTAAAAGCAGAAAAGGAGCTCTAGACTCTTTAAAATAGTAGGAAATTCTTAATAATGAAGGTTCTAACGATATTGCATGGCAAAAGTGGTAAAATCAGGAAAGGGTTTCAAAGTAATCCACGAAACAAACAAAATGACACTAGCAAGAGCAAAAACTCGAAAGATGGCAGAGAAAAAGGCCAGGGAGATCCGAGCTCGAAACAGATAAGGATTCTCTCTTTTGGAGGAGGAGTTCAGACAACTTATCTCCTGCTAAGATTTCCTGAAAGATATGATTATGTAATTTTTGCAGATATTTCTAAAGGAGATCATGAACATGGAGAAAAACCTAAAACTTATTTTTTAATTGAAAATTTGATAAAGCCATTTTGTAAAGAAAAAGGAATAGAATTCATAACCGTAACAGCTAAAAAGAGCCTGTGGCAATATTGCGAGGATGAAAAATTAATTCCTGTAACTTTTCCGAGATGGTGCACAGATAAATTTAAAATCAGACCTATTCATAAATTTATTAGAAATCAATTAAAAGCCACAGCTAAAAACCCAGTTTTTCAAGATATTGGATTTTCCTATGATGAGGCTTTAAGATCAAAAGTAGGAGATAGAGTAAAGTATGTTAAGACTGATTATCCTTTAATTGATCTTAAAATAACTAGAGAGCAATGTATTAAATTCCTTAAAGAAAACTATCCTGAATTTCAAATAGAAAAATCTGGATGCTGGTTCTGTGTATTTGCTAAGAAAAAAGAATTCCAAGAACTTAAACTAAATAATCCTGATAAATGGAATGAATTAGTTAATTTAGAAAAGAACGGCTCAAAATTTCCAAAAATCACATTAAAAGGAAAACCTTTAGAAAAATTCATTGGAGATAATAAAACTTTAGATGAGTTTCAATCGTGTTCTGAAGGTTATTGTTTTAATTAAAAATGATTCTCAGAGGAATATTAATTCCAGAATTTCTCATAGATGAGATAGCTAAAGAATGCTCTATTCCTGATGAAGATAATAGAAGCTTCAAATTATTCATATAAGATAAAATAAACTATATTGTCTCTATCATGGCTGAGGAATTTAACGACATGAGAGCCAGAGATGATCAGCCATAGCTCACAGAAATTTATCCTACTGGAGGAGAGCCTGTGATTATGCCTTTATCAAAGATGATACTGAATTCCAGAAAGAGATCAGCTTTATTTCCAAGTGCACAGGACTAATAATTAGTAGGCTGATAATATGAGATTCATCTTTCAACTTTTAATAATCAATCTTATAATTTTTGGAACTATACCTCTAGGAATAGCTTTAGGAATTACAATAGATGGAGGATCAGTCTCTGAGGAAGTAGGAAAACTAATCCAGGTTAAACTCTCAGATGGAATAGGAGTTAATGATAAATTACTATGAAAGATTTCGATCCTAATGAGCTAGCTCCAGATGCTCTAAAAGAAAAAATAAAAGAACTAGAAAATAATATTGCATTTAGAGCTAATGATCCAGAAAATGATATTTTTTTCAGAATAATTAACGAAATGGCTTTACATATTGCTCTATTACACAAAAGAACTGCAGAACTTAAAATACAGATGGACTTTTATTTTAATAAAATTGAATGAGTTAGTAATTATTTCTTTTGCAGTAGGTCTAGGAGTCTTACTATACTATATCTGGAGAAAACCTCTTGATGGATGGCTAGACGATAATAAAGACGATAAAAACTCAGGTAGAAAACCTAAGATCCCTCCAACTATTCAATAATAAAATGAATAATCAGCATACTAGAATAAAGTGTCCTAAGTGTAGAAAGTTTCTATTCAAACTAATCTATCTATTCTGCAAATACAATAAAGAAACTAAAAAGAAAACTGGAGCCTCTTTTAAAACTAATTTCTATTACTGTAAAAGATGTGATAACATTTTCAAAAGAACTGTGGATGAAAACGGAATTAAATTAATACAAATTGATAAATGAAATATTACAAACTTTGTTTATTATCTCTGGAGTAGGTTTTCTAGTTCTATACATTAGGGTTATTTATGGACTTAAAGGAAAATGAAAACAAAAGCTGAGATAGAAAAATATTATAAGTATATGCTAGAGGATTATGATTCTAAATATGTTATAGATGAATCCGAAAAAGAAACTTTTCAAATTTTCAAAAATCTAATAGAGTCTGCAGAGCTAAGAGGCAAATTTAAGATCCTAGAATGGATTTTAGGAATTAAAGAATAATGGCTAAAGAGATTAAAGGACTTTATCAGAAAAGACCTGCAGTTAGATATTCTTTCACATATTGTAAGAAATGTGGAAAAGAATTTGAAAACGGAGATCCTATAACTACAGTTAGGATAAGAACTAAAAACTCTTTTCGAACTGAGATTTATCATGATGAATGCTGGAATAAAAAACTCTATTGAGTGAATTAAAAACAACTAGACAGCATGGAATAAACCTAAGATCCAAAAAGGATCGAGTAGGTTATTTTCCTCATTGCGATAAATGCAAGCAGAGACACTCTAAGGAGATCTCATGTGTAGAGTTTGAACAAAATTGTATATGCCATAAATCCTCTGATGGAGTTAGAAGATCTTTTAGGATAGGATGCCCAGTTCATTCTAGTATATGAAAACAGAAGATCTAGAAATATCTGAAAAAAAACTCCTAAAACTACTGGATAGAAAAGAATCTGAAATAGAAGATATAATCTATATCAAAAAAGGAAAAACTGCAGTATTTTTATTAAAAGAAAAATGAAATTTATTAAAATTCATGGAGCATTTTTTATATTTTTTACAATATTTACAATAATGTTTTCATTAGAATATAATACTCATTTTGGCCTAGATCATTATGGATTAACTTATGATAAATCTCCTGGAGAGCAATACTATACAGCTCTTAACCATATTATGGACTGGCTTTTTATTCCTCTGACTATATGGATAATTCTATTAGTATTACATAAGGATAAAAAAAATGAAACAAAAACTACATAAGCTAACTAAAAAAAATGACTGGAGCACTCCTAGAGATCTTTTATTCAAGGCTATCCAGGATTTCAATTTAAAACCTGAGCTAGATGTTTGTGCTACTAGAGATAATCATAAATTCAAATATTTTATTACTCCAACTGAAAACGCTCTAACTAAAGAATGGAATAAAGATTTCTTTATGAATCCTCCTTATGATCAAGTAAAAGAATTCATGGCCTATGCTTTTGAGCAGCATAAAAAGCATAATGTAGATGCACTAATCTTAGTTAATGCTAAAGTAGATACTAAATGGTTTAACAAATACGTTTTTGATCAAAAAACTAAAAAATTCATAGCTGAGTTTTATCCTATAGAAGGAAGAATAAAATTTATTGATAATGGTAAAGTTTCTTCAAACTCTGCTCCTTATCCTTCATGCTGGATAATCTTTAGAAAAAAAAATGATATTCAAACTAAAAAAAGGAAATAATCCTGAATATTTCTACTGGCTTTATGAAATGGCTTTAGCATTTACTTTCTATGCGAAAGCTGCATTAAAAGCTAAAGAGTATTATTCGGCTAAAGTTTTTTATGGTTGGGCTAAATATTGGACTAATGAAGTATTCGAGATGATAGCTGACGAATGAAAAAGATCCTAAACTAAAAGTTATAGTTTGTGATATGTGCCATAAAGTAGTTTGTTATATTCAAACTAATCTTTTAGACACTAAATCTCCTATGATCTGTTCTAAATGCTGGCGAGATGAGGCCACAGCCGAAGCTTTTTTATCTCATAAGTATAGGCCTAAACTAGATGGATAAGGCTCCTAAAGCTCCTAAACTAAAGATCTGTAAGTGCTCTCATTTAAGAGAGAATCACTATAAAGATCCATCTAAGAAATTTAAGTTTCTAGGAGATTGTCAATTATGTCAATGCTCACATTATCTAAGGAGAGATAGACCTAACACAATAGATAAAATTTCTAGTGCTATGTTCTTTGGAATAGCAGCATTCTTAGTTATTATTTTTAGTGTGTTTGCTATTTCAATGTATGAACTTTTAGAAATGGCTGGAGAGGAGCCTCATAATACTCCTCCTGATATTTCATTATACGAATTTACAGAATTATTAATCCTGGCTATTGGAGCTTTAATTTTATGGTTTTGTTTATGGTTCTTTAATACAGGCTATGAATATTTTGATATGAAAAAAAGAAGGGATCATAACGTATATCCAGAAAAAGAATTCTTTAAGAAAGACGATAATTAAAAAAACTAATGGCACTTCCTCAGGTGTGTAAATGTGGCCATAGAAAATCAGATCACATTTTCAGATCTGGAGCTTATAGATGTGACTGGCATAACTGTAATTGTGATAATTACGATTTTGATCATCTAGACAAAACTGCTCAAAGATATTCTGGAGTTAGAGAATTAGAGACTCTAATAGATTTAGCAGCTCAAGAAAAACAAGATAAAGAGATCAGTTTAGAAAATAAAACAATTAAAAATCCTAAATATATTGGAGATATGAGTTCTGATGGAACTTTAAAGGAGTGGGTTAATCCGAATTTGAAAAGAAAAAAGAAAAAACTAGATGAACTACCAGAGGAAGTTCTAGAGAATACCAGGAATTTTAATAATGGAGAATATGTCTAATGGCCAGAAACAGAATAGCTAAACTAAGTTCTATAGCCTGGTATAATATCTTATACAAATTTGGCTCTGTAGAATGTCGAATCTGTCATAAAGAATTAGAGATAGGCTCTAACTATGTTACTAAAAAATCTGCTAGGTCTAGTTCAGCTAAACGATACTGCTTAAATTGTGCTAAACAAAAATTAATAATATAATGGGTTTAGAGACTCAATTTGATTACATGAATCAGGTTATCTGGGTTTTAACTTTAAACGGCTGGGTTATGCTACTTACTGCAGCTCCTATTTTCTTTCTAATGTTTAGAGCTCTAGAGATCCAGGAGGAAAATCCTGATTATGGAACTTCAAAATATTGGGCTAAAAAGAATAAAGAAAAACGTATGAAAAAAAAGAAAAAGAAATCTTTAAAACATAATAAAAAAAAGGTTTAATGTGCCATGCGAGATCCTAAATACTCTCTATCTTTTCTTAGGAACTATTCTAATGATAGGCATGATAACGGCTGGTGTTTATTTTAGTAGCAGTGGTTCCAGCCCAGGGAAAATGGTTCATAATAGACGAAAATACAGGCCAGAAGTTAGTAGATCGAGCATTCAAAACAAGAGCTAAAGCTCGAGAAGTGGCTCTAAGATATGAACAGACTCGTCAATTTTTCTAAGTATTGTGAAATTTATTAATTGAATTATGTTACAATATTGTGAGGCTTTGGCTAGTTCTAAAACTGCAGTGTCATGTTCCTTCATAATACTAGTGAGTTTCATTATAACTTCTCAAGGCCTCACGACTCCAGCATTTGGAGATATAGGAATTAGGCTCTCTGACACTTGTTTATCCATGCTAAAACTAGTGGCTGATAATGCCTCAGGAGCTAGAACTGAATGTCCAACTTATGAAGAATTATTAGTTTTATTTCCTGATAACTCAGAAAAGAATATCTCTGGAGATTTCATAATTAAAGATGGAATAGTTCAAAGAGGTCATACTAAATTTATTAATCATTTCAAATATTACGAATTTGCTAGAACTAAAGAGATAACCTGGATTGATCCTCCTGGAGATATTCTAGAAAAAATACCTCTCATAACTATTACCTCACATAATTTCACTTATCCTATTAGAGTAGATAGTATCAATTCGACTTCTTTTGAGGTAGGAGCCTCTAGGTATATTTCCCCTAATTGTGATGAAGCTATTATCACTGCTAATAATTTCATATTTCTTTTAGGAGATACTATCAGATTAATGAAGAATGATTGTAATAGACTCTTTACTTATTTTGATGAAATTAAAATCCAGAGATGGGAGGCTACTAAACATGATATAACTACTAGTTACAAATATCAACTAGACCAATTTATCAAAAAGGCTAAAATTGAATGCTCTGTTTTATGTTTCAATTACTCCAATAACTTAAAGTAGGATCCATTTTATGATATGAATCGTGATAACGGATCCTAAAACATTAATGAATTATTCAAAAGAAGAACTAGTAAGGTATATCATTTTATCAAATTTACCTAGAAAGTATAAGGAAATATTCAATACTATTCAAGGAGGCCACTATAACACACGAACAAAACTAATGAAAATCTATAGCACTGCTACAGTGGATCGATTTATCAGGCATGGCCTAGAGCACAAATATCTAAAGAGAGAATGGGTTCATAAAATAAGGAAGGATGGCAATGAATCTCCTCAGGTAATAGGCATATTATCTGCAGCCGATCCTATTGATCAACTAACTAAGGAACAAACAGAGTAGCTAACTGAATTTGTTATTAATGGCGAGTCTAAAAATAATCATGAGCCATAACTGGAAAAGCCTTATTTTTCTAATGAGTTAGGCACGGCTCAGCCTAACTCTTTTTTAATGAGTATTATAATTTTCTAATTGAGTTCCGTGTGTAGGAATTCCGTTTAGATCCCATGTCCATGAGGCGAGTGTATAGGAGGGTTAAACCCTCCTTAATTTCCACTCCAGCCAGGAACAATAAAGGGATTTTTTGGCGAAAAAAAAATTTTTGTGCCTAGAAGTATCTACAGATACTTTAGGCAATGTGTGACTAATACAGGCACAGATCCTAATACTATACAATAATGATTCTAATAGTAAAAAAGCTCGAGGTCAGGCGTGAGACACTCTCTATTATATTAAGAAGAATTTTTTATCTCTATATCTTTATTTTATAGTTCTCTATTTCGTATTTTATGGGCAATGTGCTTATTGATCTTGATCAACGTTTCAGTAAATTTCAATTTACTTATCTTAACGTTTATGCCAAGAAGGAATATGAATTAGCAGCTAAGATGCTCTTTCAATTAAATTGTAATGTGCCTAGCGAGGCTAGAGTTACTGACATGGTTCCTTTTAAGCGAAAAGGCTTTGGTTTAAGAGCTGAGCTAGAGGCTCAAGATAGAGCTATGTTATATTGTGATAAATGGTCTGAGATACTATTCAAGAGCATTAGCAACTATACTGAGGATATGCTAAACAACATAAACGAATAGAGCTATGCCATCCAGTCTAGAGATCCTACACAGGCACAGCCAGCCTAAGAAGGACAAATACTATACTGGAGCCACTATGTATAGAGGCCATGAGATCAATCAAAAGCACTCTCTAAGAAAAGTCTCTAGAACTTTATTGAAGCTGGCCAAAAAGTCACAATTTGCTAGCCTAAACGTTATAGGAATTCCAGGCTCTGGAAAAACCTCTGCAGTAGTAAATATAGTTCAAGATTTCATAGAGATGGCTAACAAGGAGGAGGATGAGTCTTATTCTGTAGAATGGGCTGGAGCAGAGGAGTTAAGAGATCTAGGAAATTATATCGAGGCTTTACCTAAGAATCAAAACCATGTTAGAATTTTTGATGATGTTTCTAAAGCTTTAGATAAATTAGATAAGGATGCACAAGCAGATATTTTTGAAAAATTAACTACAACTAGACACACTACTGGAGGAAAACTAATTTTGATTTCTTTATATCATTACACTTATGCTAATCTAAAATCTGTAAAATCTCAAGCTGTGGTAAATATCTATACTAGTCTAACTTTGGTAGAAAAACAAAACGTTCTAGCAATGTTAGGCAATGATAAAAAATCTATATCAAATATGAGAAAATTTCTAAAAGCCTATGAATCTTCTATAATGTATGATGATTTTGAATTAATCATAGGTAAAGGCAGAAAAAAAGTTTTTGTGGCTGATCATCCCTTTAGGCCATGTTTTGTTATCAATTTGACTAAAACCCATCTATCATTATTTATGAAACTAGATGATTCTCCTTTCTGGCCTCCAGAGCAAAAAAAGAAATCTATCAAAACTAAAGAGCTAATAGAGCTAGGCTATGAGACTTATGAGGATCACTTTGATAGAGCTCTTAGAATTCATGCAATGTTAAAAGGAGTTCCTAATGCTGTAGATCATGGACTAAAAGGAGCCTTCAAGTATATTTCAGAAAAAATAATTCCTGTGTATAATGTGAAATGGCATGAGGTTCCATCTATGTATAAGTTCACAGAAAAGACTAGATTTCATAGAAAGAGAAAAGCTGAGAGATTAGCTGATCAAAAGATTAGAGAAAATCCAGACAAATATCTAGAGGAAGAAAATGTTAAGGATGAGGCCTCAGAGGGTTAAACATGGTAGAGGCCTCTAATGTAATTATTTTAATTGCTGTGGGTTTTGCTGCGATCATGGTTCCTTTTTTCTTTATGGGATCTGAATTACCTAACACTTTGTTATTTAATACTCCTGGAGGATTTCCAGTTATCAAAAATGAGACAGGCAATGACTTTTTTATCAATAGTTTAATTCCAGGAGAAAACATTATCATAACTAACACTACTAACGGCCTTTTGATTAATGCCAGTATTACAATTAATGGAACTGCAGATCCTCACATTAATCTAGAAGGAGATGCTTTTGTTTTCAAAAATCAAACTAACGGCACTATATTTCTAAGAGGCCTAACGGCTGGAGGAGGAGTCTCTATAACTGAGAGGCCTAATGATGTTTTAATTTCAACTGGAGGAGGAGCCACTCCAGGCCTTCAAAACATTAACACTCCTGAGGGTAATGTTTTCAATGCTACTAATGATGGATTAACGGCTCTGTTTGTAGGTCAAGGAATAGCTATAGGAAATGGATCTAGTGTAGTGTTTTCAATTAATGCTACACTAGGAGAGCTAAACAATGTTAATACTAATGACACTTCCACAGGAGATGTTTTAATCTTAAATGAAACTTCTGGAGAATGGGAAAACGAAATCTTAAAGGAATTAATCTCTCTTAATGATGCGTTCTTTAATGCTAAAGAAGCTACTGTAGATGACATTTCAGGAGTGGACTGTGTTAATTCTTTGACATACAATTATTTTGATAACACGGATCCTAATGAATATGCTAGAGATGTTATCGAGTTTTGTTCTGATAGTGATCCTGATGACAACTTAACATGGCTTTATGTAGTTCCTAAAGACTATACTCCAACTGATTTTAAATTTAGACTTCTCTGGAGTGATGATAACTCACAGTCTAGTGCATATATGCAAGTCACTAGTAATGACTGTGAGGAAGGATTTGGCACTCTAAATAACGGAGATGTTACTTGTACGAGCTCAGACATAGAACTTCACCAGGAGAATCCTAGTGATGATAATGACATTTCAGGATTTAGATATACTTCTATTCCTATTCCTAACGGAGCTACTATAACTGATGCACGGCTCCAGTTTCATGTTGATGAGAGTTCTAGTGGAACCTTAGAAGTTATATTTCATGGAGAAGATATAGACGACTCTCCAGTTTTAACTACTGCAGATTTTGATCTATCTAGCAGAAATAAAACTAGTGCCTCTGTTAATTGGATAGTTCCTTCATGGCCTACAGTTAGTGAGGAAGGAGCTGATCAATTATCTCCAGACTTATCTAGTATTATTCAAGAGATTGTTAATAGGCCTGGCTGGGTTAGTGGTAATGACATTAGTTTATTTATTGATGCCTGGCCAGATAATTCAGGAGAAAGACACGCTGAGAGTGCAGAAGGCGAGCCAGCTAATGCAGCTGAATTAACTATAACCTGGAATACTGGAGCAGCTGGAGGTTTTGTGTGTTTTGAAATATCATTGATGCCTTTACAAAATACAGAGACTTTAGATTTAACCTTCTCAGCTAGAGAGACTTTATGTGTTAATAGATCTGGATTAGATCAGTTATCAGTAACTGAATTTACTATAGAAGAAACTGATCATAACTTTTCTCCAGAGGATTTAGTTTTTATTAGAATTCATAGGCCTAATGATTTTACTCCTGGAGATTATGAAAGTGATGTTTATGTTCTAGGAGGATCTCTTGAATGGCTTCAATAGTTTTATTTCTAATTGCATTAGCTATAGTTTCTGTTTCTGTAGCTTCTATTTCTTATGAGTTAGTATTTGCTCAACAAGGAGGAGGATCTCCTAAAGTTGATATATTCTCTAAACAAGTTTCTGACACTTCCATTTTAGTTACTTGGGAAAATCCCTCAGACACTGAGGAAGATATTCCTTTTAGATATACAGTTTATAGAGATGTTAATAGATCAGAAAACTTTGTAGAGGTTTTTAATTCTATTAGAGATATTGAAGAAAAGATAATTAACAATAATGGACAAGAGATGTTTTTTTATTTAGATCAAGATATACGGCCTGGCAATGATTACACTTATCAGGTTTTAACTGGAAGGCCTAAAGGAAATCCTAATCCTCAATTATCAGACGACACTAGACCTATTTTCATTCATCCTAGAGAGAAAGTTAATGAGATTACCTCACATGGAAAACTAATAACTGGAAGGACTTTAACTCAGATAACTCCAGTTATTTCCTGGTTTAATTGGTTTAATGTTCAAGATGCTCAGGCAGATACTTTTGTAAATGATGTTTTTACTACCTCTCTAAATCCTCAGGTAGAATCTTATAGAATGATCCTGGAGCCTATTCCTTCTCCTCTAAATCAAACTCTGAGATGTAATGAGATATTTGATTTTCAATATTCTAAGAACTTAGCTAAAGGCCAGGATTTTGTTATAATTACTTCTATCCTGGAAAAGGAGATAACTAAAGATGATAATCCTCCTAGCTATCAGGAGAGTTATGTTTTAAGAGCCCAGCATACTTTTGATGATTTCACAGACTCTGATAAAATAAAAAATAAACAGTTTGCTATCCATCCTATTAATCAAACTATTCTAAACTATTCTGCTCTTGAGGTTCAGTTTGATATAGCTGGAGATTTCACGGCTGACATAAACGAATATAGATCTATTACTATATGGGATATGTTCTTTATTGTTCCTGAGGGAAATAACTGTTAATGAAAGATTTTACTAAGAGGAGTATATTGAAAAAGCATGATTGAACTAGGTTCATTTCTAATATTCAATCTGATGGCTTTTGGATTTCTGGCCATAGGCTTTATGAAAACTATGCCAATGTCTGGAGTTTTACAGATAGTTTCTTTTATGTTCTTTTTAGGATTAGGATTTTACATGATGATCGAAGATGATATAGGAGTAACTGACATACACATAGATAAGAATGGAAAAGAATCTCAGACAGTTAGAATCTTTATGGCAGATAGAGAAACTGATTTGATGATCTGGATCTATCTAGGGTTAGCCGTGTTTGCTTTCTTTATGACATTTCAATTAAGAGGAGCGATTAAAGTCTAATGTGGACTGTGGCAGTATGGATCATAATTGCTTTTATTGCCATTAACGGTATGTTTATTTTCATGGCCAGTGCGATCCCTTCATTCGCTTTAGTATCTCCTTTTACAAACTCTACAATAACTCCAGTTTCTCAGCCTGACGTAACAGCTTTAAACTCTACTCTTTCTCCTGGTTCTACTGCAGTTAATGCTACAGGAGGAGATTCTATTTCTATATGGGATCAGATTAACTTTGGATGGAACATAACTATTCTATTATTCAATGTTCTAACTGGAGGCTTTTTGTTTGGAGCCTTAACTGTGATCGGGATGCCTACACTAGCAATAGGAATATTTCAAACTATCATAGTTATCTTTATGGGAATAACTGCCTCTCATTTCTGGAGAGGAATCCCTTAGCTGATAGTTTATTTAAATAAGCCTAGCTGATCTGTTTCTCTAAGATGCCAATCGGAGCAGGTATTATAGGAATAGTAGTAAGTGTCCTATTCTTCTTCATAGCTCTGATCTTCTTCAATGCCATTATTTCTAATGTCATTGACTGTGATACCTTCACAAACAATACTAGCCTACAACTGGCCTGTAATTCAGGTGTTACATTTGCTATAGTGGCGTTCACTATTGCACCAATCGGAATACTCTTAGACGTTTTCGGAGTTATTCCTATCTTTGGTGGAAGATTCAGACTAGGTGCTTAGTGAATAGCTAAGCAATCCTTCTTTTTTTTTATAAAAATTTAACTAAGAGAGCCTTATTCCTAAAATTAATGGTAGCTCCCATGATATTAATTCAATATATCATGCAATGCTCTCTAATTGTTTTTGTAGCAATAATTTTTATTCCAATATTTCACGATCTAGCTTTTGAAGTAGGCCTCTTTGATAATATCCATCCGAGAATAGAGCCTTTAGTTTCTTCTGTCTATACCTGGAGCCTTATTTTCTTTATAGCTGGTATTGCTGGAAATACTTTCTGGCTAGGCCAGGCTTTACAAAGAGAAAGAGCAGAGGTTCAGACTTTCTAAAATGGTTTATGTTATCATAACTCAATTTCTTTTACAAACAGCTTTAATCGTAGGCCTGGCCATAATGTGGCAGCCTATAATTTCTGGAGTAGCTTTTGAAACTACTCTTTATGATGAAGCTACTCTAGAGGAGCTGGCCTTTAGAGATGCTCTGTTTCAATTTGGAATGATCATAGGAGCTATAGCTATGGCTTTTAATATCGTGTGGTTATACAATAGGATAAAGATCGAGAATGCAACAATTTAAAATAATAATTGCATTAGGTTTCTTTCTTTTATCCTCTCCTCTATTTATTCAGAATTCATTAGCTGCTCCTCCTGGTAATGTCACTAACGTTAATGCTACTGCAGCATTAGGATTAGGAGCTCCAGCTGTTTTAGTTCAATGGACTCCAGGAGCTAACACTACTGACATTAAAATAGATAGAAATGGCACTCAGATAGTTTCTAGTCTATTAAATGAAGATATAGCTTTCCTTTCTGATGATTTCTCAAGTTATTCTAATAATGCTACTGCAGATCTAACATGGGTTAAAATTATTGGAGGAACTGATAGCTCAGATGATATAGTAGGAGTTAATGCCACAGAAGATAATATTTATTTTACAACTAACTTAGCTACATCCTCTAGAATTCTTTTAGATCTAGAAGCTCTGCTAAATCAAAACCTAACTGATAATTCAGGTATAGGAGATTTTAATATGTCATGGACTCACAAACTATTAGATATTACTCCTGATGGAGTAGCAGATACTGGAGAAATGAAAATAATCTTAGTAGATAGAGATGCTCCTCGTACTCAAGATCAAACTGGAGTTAGTGTAGGATTCTTTCAAAGAGAAACTGGATTTACTAATCAAATTTTCATAAGAACTGCAGAAGATAACACAGGCTTTTTAGGATTTGAAAGTTTTGATTCTAACTGTGGTGATGGTGCTCTAACTTTTGATGATAGCTCTCCTAATGATGGGAAAAATGATATTGATGTTACTGTCTATTCCACTCTAACTAAAGTAGGCCAGGTTTTAACGTATAGAGCTGGAACTAATCCTGATTATTCAGGTCTAGGATGCTCTACTACTACTACAACTTCTAGGACTCTAGATAATCTAAAGTTTCTAAAAATCTCTAGAATAGAATCAGGCTCAGCTCAAACAGATCATGGATGGAGATTTGATGATTTCAAATTATCAGTTAATGGCACACTAATTAATTTATTTAAAGATCTTAATGTCACTAAAGGCACTCATTATGAATATACAATTACTCCAGTTAATGATCCTCCTAGTGCCAATGCAACTGATGGAAATTCAACTAACTCTAATGTAGTAAAGACTCACGATATTCCAGGAGCAGTAACTGGCCTAAGTAGTAACTATCTAGACACTGACACTATTTTCTCTGACTGGGATTCATTGCCAATAAATTCAGGAACTGGAAATCCAGTTAGCACTCCAATTAGTTTAACTCCTTATCAAGTGTATATTAGAGACAGTGGGATCCCTCCTTATGTTCTAGCTGGAGTTTCAGATCCTTTAGTTAGTGAGTTCACACATGAAGGTGAGGCTCATCCTCAAGAAAGAGAAATAAGAGTTCAATCCTGTAATGTTTTAGGATGCTCTGCTAATGCAACTGCTACAGCTTCTGAGGTTGTTTTAGCTGCAGTAAATAATTTCAATGTCACACAAAACTTACTAAATCAAATTAATGGCCAGTGGGATTATCCAGGAAATGTCTCAGGAATTACAGGCTTTACTATCTATAATAGTTCTAATGGATTAGCACCATTTAGTATAGTTCAAACAATATCTAATCCTCAAAACTTCTTTAACCTAACTGGATTATCTCACAGCTTCTCCAGCTTCTTTAAAGTTAGTTACTTTACTAGTTCTTTTAATTCTACTAACTCTACTGTTCTTGAAGGAAAAACTTTAGATGCACCTAAAGGAACTGCCTCATTCACTTTAGAAAATGTAGGAGATACTTTTAGATTTAATGTTAGTGCTATATTAGATCCTGAAAGTATTAACTTTACAGCTCAGCATATAGATTTCTATGGCAATAATTCTTTTATCGGCCAGCTTAATCTAGTTCCTGATGTTCTTTTAACTAATGGTTCTACTACAGAGTTTAGCCAGAGTTTCTATTTTCAGGATCTTCCTCCTATAGAAACTTTTGATTTTAGAGCTGAGGTAGATGTTATAGAATCATTAATAGATCTTAATTCTCCTGTAGTTAATGCAACTACAGAATATCAGCCTAATTATTTCGTGGCCAGATCTCCTAGTGAGGGTTTAGTGAATTACACTTTTCCTACTAACTCTGATATGAAAGTTAATCGAGATAAAGGAGGCACTGAATACTCAATAGAGTGTAATTTTATTTCTCAATCTGATGCTTTTCTAAATAAAACTGGCGATACTTGGATCAACTTTACAGCCACTGGATTTTATAATCAGCCTATTCCTCCTGGAGCTGCTTATGTAGCTTGTTATAATGCTGGATTACTTTTTATAACTGGCCTTCCTACTGATTTTGATAACTTGTTAGTTCCTGGAGTAGTTATCTTTGATGAACTAGGAGGTCTAATGGGATTACCAGCCGTAATATTATTACTTCTAGGATTAATCACTTTAGGAACTGGCCGTAATTTCCCAACTATAGCAGTTATAGTTTTGTCAGTTCTTGGAATATTTGGAGCACTTGGATTAATAGTATTTACTAACGAGATATGGGGTTTAATCATGGTGCTAGGTGCTATCACAGTCTTTACTATACGGAAATTCTTTTAACTAGGTTATTTCTTGATTTCACTAGATGGGCTTTCCAGCTTTAGATATAGCAGTTTCAAATAAGCCTATAGCATTTCTTATCACTGAGCAAAATGAATTAAAGATTATTCAATTAAAAAAAATAACTCATGGCTTTTTTGTTGATAAGGATCACGGAGTCTTTTTAGTAGATCCCACTAAAGGATTAAAGTGTGATAAAGTGGCAATCTATGTTTATGATGTTAGAACAGCTAAGCCTATTGACTGGAGAGTTCATGCAGAGATAGACGAATTTTGTAAAAAAAACGGATTATACAAAGTATCTGCTAAGGATGCAAAACACGGAGGACTCCTTAGAAAACTAATCAAAAAGAATAACGGAGATAAAGATAAAGCTCTACAGGAATTATCTCAAAGTGAGACTAGCAAAAAAGAAACTATTGAAAATGAGATAGAAGGAATTAATCAAAGCTTACTCCAGGAGAATGAAACCAGGCTAAAGAATCAGGAGGCTCCTATTGAGATAAAGCCTGATGATTACGCTAGTTTTGTTTTAGAGAAGCTAATAGAAAGAACTGTAATTACTAGAGAAGAAGCTCAAAAGATAAAGTTTGAATTAACTAACGGCCAGATAACTATAGATGATTTCATTAACAAATTATCTGAATTACATAAGGTAGAAATTCACGAAGCTATAACGGCTAATGCTCAACGCTATATAGATGAGCATAAAGTTTTTGATCCAGCTAAAGTTATGACTTATATCAAAATGGCTAAAGGTCTAGGAAAAGACATTAAAGATCTAGGCCAGCCAGTAGTTAAGAATCTAGTTCCTTTAAAGTGGATCTTTGGAGTAGGATTAATTATTGTCATAGTAGCTGTGGTTATGACTTCTTTAGACTTTGGCCAGATAGGAGAGTTAATTCCTATATTCTCCTCAGGCAATAACTAAAAGTTTAAAGACTAGGTTTAGAGGATCACAATTAGATTGAAAGGGATATTCCTTATTTTTCTATCCNNAACAGTTTCTGCTTTTGCTGATCGCCATGATGATCTATGTTTCTCTAATCCCGATCCTGGATTATGTGGATTTCAATCCTCTCCTTTTTCTGCAGTAAGTAATTACTTTGATCAAGTGATGCCAGGATTTGGCACTTTAATAATATGGGCTCCTGTGGTTTTGTCTATTTGGTTTATCACTAGATCTCCTGGATTAACTGGCATAGGAGGAATTATCATAGTAACTACTCTAACTGACATAAACACTACAGCCGTTTCTATGGGATTAGTTCTAGTGGCTATTTCAGCTGGAATAGGAGTATTACAAATATTCCAGAGGATAAGGCAAACAGTATGAGTAATACAGTAGCTCAGTTAATGGAGCATTCATCAAGAGAAGATCCAGAGGCTCCAGCCGATCCTTTAATGTTACTTTATAGAACTTTAGAGGTTCATACTCCAGACATAGCTAGAGTGGTTTTATCTATACATGACATTAGAGTTTTAGCTCATAACATGGATCCTACTTTAACTCCTTATCTTATCAAAGATGTTCACGGCTACGATCTAGCAATAGCCTCTTTATTATCTGTAAATGGAAAAGGCCTCAAATATCTAACCACAGAAACTAAATCATTTAACTTAACTGAGAGATCTAACGGCCAGTCATTCAAGATGAAGGATTTAGTATCTGGCCAGGATCAAGGAGGAGCTGGCTTTAATATGGCAGATAATGATTAAGATGCAAGCAGCAAAAGAGACTCAAATAAAAGACTGTAGAGAACAGATCGTTAATCCTAGACACCCTTCTGGAGCTGTTTATTGTTTAAAGTGTGGCCATTATGCTAAAGTAAATACTGAGGGTATTTGCGAATGCTGCAATACTAAAATACAGAAAATTAAACGACATGAAAAGACTATGAAAACATTAAAGAAGATTTTAGAGAATTGTAATCATCTAATAGATGGAGCTGGAACTTTTCCTATAGTTCCTGAGAATCTACAGCCTGGCTGGCACTTGAGAATTGATGGCCGTACTCACTGGGTTCCTATTATATGGCTAATCCGTTTTGCTGAACTACCTCAGGTAGAGACTCAAGAGGGGATCGATAAGTGGGAATCTTTCATAACTAGTTTAATTAGAGAAACTAAACTAGAATTCCCAAGTGTAATAATAGCCAAATAGTCTTTTTAAATAAGAGACATTTCTTTTAAAATTAGTTTGTCTGCTAGAGCTGCTAGATTTCAGACCCGTGCTCCTCCTAGATCAGTCACTAAAGCTGTTAATGCTAGAATAGCAGCAATAGAAGGATCTCAAAGAAAAAATTTTGCTAGGCAACAAAGAAAGATAGGCCGTGAAAATATCGCTTTTTTAAGATCAATTAGACGACTTCCTAAAGAGCAGCAAATAGCAGCTAGAAAACAGAGAGCAGAAAGACAGCAAGCTCAAAGAGCAGCTCAAGAAGAAGCTAATAGAAAACAGATAGCTCAATTAAGACAAACTTTTCTCAAACAAGAAACGGCAAAATTTCAAAAAGTTCTAGAAGGTAGAAGAGCTGCAGCCAGAAGAACTAGCAAAGCTCAGGCAGTTTCTGAGGGAATTAAAGCTGAAGAATCTAGACAAAAAGCAGCCAGAGCTAGAGAGAAAGCTAATCAAGCAGCAAAACAGATCGCAGAAGCTAAACAGAGAAAAAAAGTAGCAGCTCAAGTTAAAGCTGCTAAAGTTCCTGTAAAGCAATTAAAGAGAGCCACTCCAAGATTAGTAAAAGGAGCTAAAGACACCGAGCAGAGAAAGAGAGCCAGAGCTGCTTTAGATGTTCCTATTGATGCTCCAGGAGCTATAATCACTGGAGCTGGTTCTACTCAAAGAGATCAGCCTTTACAATTAGCTCCTAGAACTATTCAAGTAAGTCTTAAAGATAGTGTAGCAGCCTCTGGAGAAATTGGAGGCTTTAGAGAATTCCCAGTTCAAGGAGCTCCAGCTCCTAGCCAGGTTAAAGCTGCTAAACAAACTGCCACTCCTATTCTAGCTGGAACTATTTCCAGTGTAATCACTAGAGCTCAATTAGGAGGAGCCGTAAAGCCTAAGCCTCCTCCACAGCCTGTAGTTAAATTAGGTGCTCCTCCAATTCCTCCAAGTGCTCCAGCTCCTCCTATTGTAGATGCTCAAGGAAAAGGAGTTAATCCATTTACATTCTCACTTAAAGGAGCAATTTCTCAGCAAGCTAAAAAGACAGACATTGCAGTAGATCCTAATAGAATTCTAGATGTTTCAAAACCTCTAGACTTATCAGAGGCCGTACTAAGAGAGCCTAGAAATCTAGCTAGAACATTATTTGTTAATTTTCCTAGAGGAATTGTGGGAGCAGCTCAAGGATTACCACAGGAGGAGCTAGATAAGATAGCCTCTCAAGGAATTAGACCTACTGCTTTTACTAGATTATTCTCTGGCCAATTTGAAGAGCTGGCAGATCCTAGAAGAGCTGGAGAGAATATTATTTCTGGAATTTCTGGAGGAGCTTTATTTTTTGCTCCTTTACTTGGAGGAGGAAGAGCTAAAGTCTCTCCAAAAACTACTCCAAAAACTACTACTCCTAAAACTCAACCTTCTCAAACATTTCCATCACAACAAATAGGCCAAACACAGTTAAGAATAACTGAGCCATTTCAGCAATTAAGTGCCCAGCAAAAAAGACTCTTATCAGGATCTCAAGACCTTTCGAGGCCAACGAATCTCTTTAGGGAAAAAGTGCCCAGTGATATTTTTAGATTAGATGAAGCTTCAACTTTTGGAACTACTAGAATAAAACTAGGATCTGGAGCTGGAGCTCCTACTGTTCCTGGTGCTACTTTTTCTACTAGCACATTAAAGCTAGGAACTGGAATAGGAAAACAAACAGGAGGTAAAGGACAAACAGGCATTAGGAGATTTGATGATCCTACTCCTCCTCCAGGAACTACAGGTTCTAAATCTCCTACTGGAGGAATTAATGATCTCTTTAGAAGTGCTCAGAAATCAGGAAGCTCATTTAATAAATCTGTAATCAATTTAGGTAAAGGAACTACTAAACCATTAGGAGGAGGAGCTCAAAAATCAGGCACTCAATTTTTACAACAAATAACTAAACAAACTCAAACTCAAAAACCTAAAGGCTCTGCAGAGTTTATCAAACTAGGAAAAGGAGAAGGCCAGCTTCTAAAGAACATTCAAAAGAATCAGCCTAAGTTCACACAGCAAACACTCCAACTAGGAAAAGGAAAAACTCAGCAACTATTCAAAACTCCAACTAAACAAAAGCAGAGCTCAGCATTAGATAACTTATTCTCTAAACCAACTAAACAAGATATTAAATTAACTTCTGGATTTGTTCAAACTGAAACTTTCAAATTCCCTCCAGGCCAAAAATCAATACAGGAGCAAGCTTTGATCCCGAAGTTTGATCAGCCAGTTCAACAACAGCTACAAATATTTCAAACTACTCCAGTTAAACAAACTCAAAAACAAAAGTTTGAGGATCTACAATCTTTCATTTTTCAACCAGGCCAAAAACAAAAAGTTACTCCTATCTTTGATGTTCCAACTAGACAGACTCAAGTTCCTATACTTGATGTTCCAACTACATTTAGAACAGACTTTACTTTTAGGCCTCCTCCTCAATTCCCTCCTCCAACTAGAACTACTTTGATCCCTCAGTTAGATACTCCTCTAGTTCCTCCTAGAGTGCCTCCTAGATTTCCTATACCTCCAAGATTTCCTATATTTCCTGGATTTGGTAGAGGATTTGATGATCCTTTTGATAGACCTAAGCAAACTAAAAGAGTCTTTCAAGCATTCGGAATTTCTGCAGACATTACTCTAAAAAGACTTCCTGGAGAATTCCAGAGAGTAGGTAGAGGAGCTATAAAGTCTGTAAGAAAAGAGGATGAAGAGCTCCAGGAGTTATTATTTGGAATAAAACCTAGAGGCAAAAAATCTAAATCAAAAAGTAAAAAGACTGGATCAAAAAGAAGAAAAAATACAAAAAGAAAAAGCAGCAAAAGGAGAAAGAGTAAAAGATGAGCTTTGAATTAAACCCTAGAGATTTTGGATTCATAGACACTCAAGCTAGATCAACTAGAAAGAAAAAGAAATCAAAGAAAAAAGGAGGAAGGAAAAAGAAATCTAAATCAAAGAAAAGAGCAGCTCCTAAAAGAAATGGAGGAGGCTTATCTAATTTCCAAAATGGAGTCTTTAGTCAATTTCAAGTAATGCCCGATCTAAGCTTTGGAGGTAATGGAGGCCAGACAATAGGAGGCCAGCCAGGAGCTGGATCGGCTGGAGATTTAATTTCTAACTTTCAAGCTAATGTAGGAGCAATTAGAAAAGCCAGGAAAAAAGGTAAAGGAAAAAAGAAAAATGGCTCTAATGGAAATGGAGCTCCTAAAGGTTCCTTAACTGAATTCTTTAGAAAGAGATCTGAGAAAAAGAAACAAAAGAAAGTTTCTGCTTTTGAAGATACTCTAAGAACTACTAGGAGAGAGTCAGTCACTCCAGGAGGAAAACAGAGAGCCAGAGCTAAAACCATGACTGAATTATTTAGCCAGAATATCAGAAGTAAAAAGAGATCTTTTGTTGATAGGTTTAAGCCAAGAAAAAAGATAGGAGAGAGAAGGACTAACGGCACTACTCAAATAATAGGAGGCAGCCAGAGATCACTTAGAAATAATCCTAGTGATCCTGATTCATTTTTCATAGAGTGATAATATGGCCATTAAAACTCTAATTGATATTGCCTCACTTGCTATAACTGCAAAAGTGGCTAAAGAAACTATCAAAAGTGCTAGAGGATTAGAAAAGAAAGCTAAGAAAGTTTCTAAGAAAGCTAACAAAAAGAAAAGAGTTAATTCAGATCTACAGTTCTTTAATCTCTAAACGAAATCTGATAAAACGCCTTTTCCTTTTTTCTTTCTTTTTCCAGTTACTCTTTCTATGGTTCCTCTGTTTATGTTAAAGATAGCTTCTTCAAAAGTTCTTTTGGATTCTCTCTTTTTTTTCTTTTTTGGCATTAGTAAATAGTTCTAACTAACTTATTTAAGAAATTCTTAAATCAAAGTATTCTAGCATACTTTTTAGATGCCAGAAGGTATAGATGATTTAAAAGAATTAGTAGGTAAATGTCAAAAGTGCGAGAGTTTGAATTTATTACTATTTGTTGAATCTAGGATCCCTAAGGTTTTTGCATGGGCTTGTATGGACTGTCATAATTTTGAGGTAGTAGGAGAAGGCGTTAGTCAAATTAAAGAGTGGCTAGATAATCATAATAAAAAAGTTCTAGAGAAATATGAGTCTGCAGATAACTAGAACTGATTATCTACAATCTATCTCATCTATTAACACTAGAGAGATGAATAGGAAAGCTTTGAACTATTGGGATCTATTTCTTAAATCTAAAAAACTTAAAGAGGATCCTTTTCTAGATGAATTACGAGCCATTCAAAAAGATCCTATCTTCTATCAACACTTGAATATTTTTGTTCAATTTATGATAAAGAAAAAACTCCATCCAAGAAGTGTAAAATCTTACTTCTCATGTTTCAAACAATTCCTAAGATCTCAAGGGATTAGAATCTATAATGAAGATGTTAAACAGTTTGTTAAATTTCCTAAGATACTTAGAGAAAAGAAATATGCAGTAACTAAACAAGATATACAAAAATTATTAGATAAATCTCCTCCTAGAATGAAAAGATTAATTCTCTGCTCTACAGTTTCAGGAACTAGAGTTAGTGAATTACTGCAGTTAAAGAAATCTGATTTAAAAAAACCTTATGTGTATATCAGGCCAGAGATAGCTAAACTAGGAGTGGCTCGAACTACCTTTTTTTCTGATCAGGCCTGGAAGATTTTAAAAAAGACTTTGGATCAAAAACCCACTCACGGTTATGTTTTTTGTTCCAATTATAGACCTTTAAAGACACTAGAAGGAATAGAGGCTGAATTCGATAAAATAAGGACTCTATCCAAATTAGATAACCGTTATGAAATCTCAAGAGTGCACCATATAACGATCCATAGGTTAAGAGCATTTCTAAAAACTTTAGCTTCTGATAAGGTAGGAAAAGATTATGCAGAAGATTTGATCGGCCATGAAGGATATTTATCTACATACTATAACACTACAGACTCTGCTAAATACAAAATCTATAAAGAGATTTTAATGCCTGAGTTAGAGTTTAATCTATAGTGCCTCATAAAAAACCTAAATTAACTGAGAGAGAGAATGAAAAGGCCTACGAAGTGTTTAAAATCTTAAATAAGAAAGAGATAGACGAATACTAGAATGCCAGGATTTCTAAAAAAGAAAAAGAACGGCAATGGATCAAAGTTCCTAAAGAAAAAGATGGGCATGGGTAAAGGCTCAGGCCGAATGATGAAAAAAGGAGGAGATGAGATGTTCTTCTCAGATTTCAATCCTGATATGATGGGTAGAGGCAATTCAGATATTGATCTGTTAGCTAAAGAATTCCAGAATAATAATCCCTTTATGGGCATGAATGGCAAAAAGAAAATGAAGTCTAACTTCCTATAGGCCTTCATTTCCAGTCCAGTCATGTTTTTTTTATCATATTGTTTAGTCAAAAGTAGTCAAAACTTAACAAAAGTCTATTAGTATTTGACTCTCACACAACAAAATAATTAAGAATGCCTCAAAAATATCTAACTACCTCAAAGAAAGAAAAGCTATTACCAATTATAGAGGCCAGAGATGGCTCTAACTGCTTTTACTGTAAAGAGAAATTTGCTCTAGACCATAAACCCTTTAGAAGGACTTTTGATCATTTAGATAATAATCACTTCAATAACGATCCCTCTAATTTGGTTCTGGCTCACTTTAGATGCAATCAGGATAAGAAAAACAATATCTCTTTTATTAACATGGCAAAACAGAAACTAAAGGAAAATAGAGCTTTGATATTTGACTCTCTGGATATGAGTGAGTGTGAGTCAAAACCACGCATACACAATGAGGCCAGCCAGCAAATAGACATTAACATAGCCATGAAAGAGATCACGCTAGATTATCTAAACGACAGATTAATCAATCAAAATAAGGAGGCACTCGAGCTAAACGATACTGCTCACTCTATCTCCTATATCATGTTTCTAAAAACTAAACATGGCTCTAGCACTACAGCAAAAAGGCATATAGGAGATTTCTGCAGCTCTGCAGCTCCGTTTAAACTAGTAGATATTGAAGGAACTACCTATATTAAAAAACGTGAGTAATTGTAATTATGTAATTACAAAAGCACACATAAAATATATATTCTACAAAATGTATTAATGTAGTTAATGAAGGAACAAAACAAAAAACCAACTAGGCTTTTATCAGGTAATCGAGTGACACTGCCCAAGCAATGGATCTCCGATAATGAGATAAAAGAAAACGACTTTCTTTTTATAGAGTCATTAAATGGAACTGTAAAAATTTCTAAAGCCGTAATTAAGGAGGCCGATTAAATTGAAGTATTACAATAATCCAGAAGTGCTGGCCACTTATGCAGCAGACCCAACAAAATTTCATACATTATCTGAAGATATTATTGAGGAAACCACAGAAAAAAGAGCTATTCAAGAATGGGAGGATAGAGAATCAGATGCTAGATTAAGGTCTGCTACTAGATTAACAAGAGAAATAATAAGTATTGAACAACTAAGAATAAGCCATAGAGGAAGGTTAAAGAGTTTTAATATAATCTCAGGGGTGTTTAACAATTAATACTAAAGAGAGATGGGATGGCCATTACCGTTTATGTGATTGGAATTATGGTAG
>JABAOF010003961.1_pt9 | contig 23995 bp, 20 predicted proteins | sample 7062171 | NCBI WGS metagenome assembly JABAOF01 (sample SAMN14538628, study PRJNA623070) | marine sediment metagenome | biome: marine biome [ENVO:00000428]; feature: marine pelagic biome [ENVO:01000023]; material: deep marine sediment [ENVO:00002113] | place: India: Gulf of Khambhat ...
ATACATTTGCAGGGCTTCCCAAAAGTCTCTAGGAGCATGAGCGGGAACTTGTGTACACGTTGAAACAATTTTCTGCAGTTCTTGTTTCCGATTTGGATCTTTCTCAGTTCTAGCCAGTTGTGCAGCATAATTTGCATAACGTTTGGCAAACACAATCAATGCATCAATAGCGATTGCCATAGCTTTAAGCTCTTGTTCATTTTTCCGAGCATCAGCATCTTTTGAAAAATCAAGTTTAAGAAGGGATTGGTCAATATATTCTTTAAAATCCAAGAGCCCTCGTCGATAAATTTTATCATCTAAAATTGCGTGACCTGGTGCCCTTTGTTCCATGAACTCAGTAAAGACACCCGCATTATACGCAAATTGCCACTCGGGTGAAACAAGGTTAAACAATTTATCACGCATAGATTTTCCTTTCCAAAATGGAAGGATTCTTTCTTTGTAGATTCGTCGTAGTTTCTCATCAACTATGAAGGTGGCTGTATCGCGGTTATTTAGTATTTCGAGATCATCAAGGGTATGACAGCACAGCTCTGGATATGTCGGTGTAGCTTTAGGTTTAGGTCCCCGTTCTCCAACAATCAACTCTCCCTTACCAATGAAAAGGGTCTTTTTCTCAAGGATATATTTGAAAGCTAGCGCTCTCACAACAGTTGTGGATTCTCCTTCTGGAGCATGTTTTTGATAAAAGTCGGTGAGGAGTTCTGCGCGTTCCGATGAAATATATGGAGCAGTATGAATACTGTACTCACGCAAACGTTTTACACGTTCAGAAAGCAAATCACAGTCACCTAATCATAAAGAAGGCTACTTCTACCTAGTTTTGATGAATATTAGTCGTTTTGCTTTATCAACTCTGAGTATTATTGAGATGTTCGATTCCTATACGTTCTACAATTCTTTCAACAATTCTCTGTCTCGATTAAACGAGGTAATATAAAATCATGAAAAGCGTGAGCAATGAAGTAGGATAATGATCAGATAAGGAGGAAATAAAACAGATTTACTATGTAAAAAGGATGTTCGTAGATTCTAAACTGAAGAAAATTGTTCTAAACCAATAAGCACGCTTCATGAAAATTAGCCACCGATTTTAAGTCATTAAAGAGTGATAAGAGGTGAAAAAACCAAAGTACTCCCTTTTTCCCGAAAGGTTGAATAAATAGTCATATACTGTGAGTAGCAAGTGATTTACAATGAGACTATGAAGTTCTACTTAAGTTCCAATTAATTTTAAATCAGGCAGGTAGCGCTTCATGCAAGGATAAATAGTACAACTTAACAACAACTCAGCGGAACGTTGAGATTATGCTATTAATTAATCCTCATGATTACAAGCATCAATTTGCTGACAAGCGATCAAAAGAAATTATGAAAAAAACAATCGACTACTTCGAGAATAGGGGGAAACAGAAGCTCAAAGAAGACGATCATAACCGTGCATTCTATGCTGATTTCATTGAATTCCAAAAAAGGGAGAGAATATTTTCCACACTCTTAACACCTTCTCAGTATGGAGACAAAGATGCCCGATGGGACATGTGGCGTAATTATGCATTCAATGAAATTCTAGCCTTCTATGGGCTCGCCTATTGGTATACTTGGCAAGTTAGCATCTTGGGATTAGGACCTATCTGGATGAGCAAAAATGAGACACTTAAAAAACGAGCTGCACAGCATCTGAAAGATGGATCTGTCTTTGCTTTTGGATTATCAGAAAAAACTCATGGTGCAGATATATATTCTACCGAAATGTCACTCACACCTCAGTCAGATGGGAGTTTTTTGGCCAATGGAACAAAATACTATATTGGCAATGCCAATACTGCACCCATGGTTTCGACGTTCGGTAAAATGGCTGATAGCGGCGAATATGTCTTTTTTGTGGCTGATTATCGTAATCAAAATTACGATCTTGTAAAAAATGTGTGTAACAGCCAAAACTTTGTAGCAGAATTCGGACTTCATAATTATAGAATTACCAGGAGTGAAATTCTTTCAGAGGGACAGAACGCTTGGGATTCTGCACTAAATACTGTTAACGTTGGAAAATACAATCTTGGTGTGGCATCGATTGGTATATGTACTCATGCTTTTTATGAAGCCATTAACCATGCAAGCAACCGACAACTTTATGGTATGTTTGTCACAGATTTTCCTCACGTAAAACAAATGTTTATCGAAGCATATACACGGCTTATTGCCATGAAACTCTTTGCTTTACGTGCCGTCGATTATATGCGTATAGCTTCACCTGAAGATCGTCGATACATCCTATACAATACCATGGTCAAAATGAAAGTCACCCTTCAAGGCGAAGAGGTGATCAATCTGCTCTGGGATGTCATCGCCGCTAAAGGCTTTGAAAAAGATACTTACTTCGAAATGGCAGCTCGAGACATTCGAGCACTCCCAAAACTAGAAGGCACTGTTCACGTCAACCTTGCCCTAGTGTCGAAATTTATTTTTAACTACTTCTTCAACCCAAAACAATATTCACCCGTTTCACGTCAAGACCAACCAACACATGATGCTTTCTTATTTGAACAAGGCCCAACACGCGGGCTCGGAAAAATTCAATTCCACGACTATAATCTAATCTTTAATGAAATTGACCTGCCTAATGTAAACGTCTTCCATGCTCAAATTAATTTCTTTAGAGACCTTCTTTCGAATGCGACACCAAATGTGGATCAACAAAAAGATACAGATTTTTCAATGGCAATTGCTGAATTGTTTGCTTTAATTGTCTATGCTCAACTTATCTTAGAAAATGCCCAAATCTATAAGCTCAAATCCGATATCATCGATCAAATTTTCGACTTTATGGTTCGTGATTTCTCCAAATATGCCCTACAACTCTTTAGTAAATCAAGTACTACTACCAAGCAAGCCGATTACTGTACTCAAATGATTCAAAAACCCATACACGATTCCGAAAGATACCAACAATCTTGGGAGCATGTCATTAAACACAAAGGACTCTATGAGATGAATCCCTAGCTAATGATTACCTAATTTGATCGAGATATTATGAAACGCGCCAAATGGCTTAGACTACGATTTAATATTGTAGTCAAAACCTTCTAAAAAGAATTTATTGGCGTTGAATAAAATCAAAAAAGTCAAGGATGCGACGCTTATGCTTGCCAGGAATTATCACATGATGATTTGCCAGGGAATTATTGAGGAAGTAACTAACTGATTCGGTTAGAGTTGTTCGGATCTGTGTTCGACACCGATACTCATCTGAGAGATTCTTCGTAATGACACCTTCTGATACCCAGAATTCAGTGAGTTCTTTGCCAAACATTTTAAAGACGGTGATATCTCGAAAAGGAAATTGTCCACGTATCGCAACACTCTTGTTACTTTCAAAATGCGACGTTATTTCATAGGATTCAACAATATTTGTGGGAACAGTACAGTGTGCAAAAACTACGGAATTATTATCGACATTTACATCAACGACGTTAGCCATGAAGGAAGGTTGTTTGGTTAAGTATTTCCCTAAGAGTAATGTAAACGTGGTAGGTAAATCACCCTCGCAACCGGCTATGATATTCTCAAGTGAATTAATATGAGAAACAGCAAAACAACCTGAGGTTTTTGTGTCTTCAAGGAGTTTAAAGCATTCAACAGTTACTGCATCTAAATCATGGTTTTTTACTAGTGCAATTAGTGACTGTGCAACAATTGCGGATTTTTGGATGTCTTCATTATTACAATCTATATTACTAGAGTTATTAAGAAATTGTTCAAGAGTTGGAGTAAATTCTGTCCAAAGTTCATCTTTCGTTCGATTAGAAAGGACTGTCATCGGATATTGTTTGAATTCTACTCCCCATTTTTTCGCCACAGCTTGTTGATCAATATTTGAAGCAATTAACCAAGAAGATGGATTACCAATGATACCTATACGACTTCGAGTTAGTCGATCCAGTATCACGTCGTAGTCGCACCAATCTGAAATTCGACCAATCAATTGTTCCAAAGAATCATGGATTATTCTTGCTGGTGTGCCATGTTGTTCTAGGTACTTTCTGACTTCCATTGCCGCAGGTAGAGAATTATCTCCTTCATGAGTAAGAAGCTGAATTGGTGGTGGGAATTTTACTTTTTGAAGGAATTTCGCGATATCGCCTTCTGTTCCACCAGATCCAATAAAAAGAAAGTTATGTTGATCGCGAATCGTCTTATCTCTTTTCATTCCTTCACTTATGTAATTTTCAGGGGTGAACACCTTGGCTGCTGTTGATTCCAGTTTATTATTTATGCCAGAAACACGTCGTTTCAGTGAGGTAGTGGAGAAGAAGACAATTATATTGACGGGCAATCTTATCCATCCGTTATCATTGTAATGAAAGGCTTCCTATCTGTATGTATTGTCTCCGTAAAAAGAATTAGTAACAAGTTAAAATCAGACCCGGTTTTGTATCTATTGCTGCATTATATGATTGAAGTCACTATTCATGAATAGCTTAATTGTAATGTCTTGTACAATCAAAAAGGAACACCTAGCGATTTGCATCATAGCCACGACTAAAAAAGTTTCAACCTATGAATTGGATTCATACTCTCTAAAGTGTAATTCGCGTACACGGTACATCTGGATCTCCTTCCATATACCGACGTAGTATGTTGGGTTCAGTCATGCCAAGAATGGCTACTTCAGCTCCGGCTTTAAGAATCGGTTCAAATCGTTTTATTTCTTCTAGCTTCCCGCGCATACCTTTTGTTATATCAGGAGTTGCAGCTTTATCAGCGAGTTTCTCAAATTCTTCTATCTTGCCTAAGGATATATGTGAAATTAGTTTAGCTTTGGGATCGAGTTTAGGATCAGAAGTGAATATCCCTGCAACATCGGTAGCAAATATCACATCTCGAGGACTAAGAAGTCGGGAAAGGAGTTGTACTACTTTATCTCCCGAACATACACTGAAACCACGCTGCGAATCTGCACACATATCTCCACCTATTAAAAGAGTCATTCCCAAATCTAGGTATTGGCGGAGTCCGCCACTAAAGTGTCCAGTTATTTCGCCTTCAGTCATGAAGAAAATATTACTGGGTAAAAAAATTACAGGGGCTAGCCCTGCATCAGTAACTGCTTTGGTGACAGCCATTCTAAGTTGAAAAACCTCAACCATAGTTTTAGAGAGTTCTGGTAGCTGGGCAGGCTCCTTGAATCCTTCGTAGAGCTTCCTCTCAATGACGGGAACATGGCCAAAACTCCCAACGCCATGTACAATAATACAGTGACCCAAAACGTCCGCAATTTCTTTTGTGATGCGTTGAAGCTGTTCTTCACGCAAGGTATAGGGTTTTCTTTTATCAGTAATTAGAGATCCGCCAAGTTTGATAATAGTCAGGTTTTCTGGCAAGGAATGAACCAACTCCTTTCTCGAACTATTGTTTGTATTCCCGCATCCTGCCACATCAGCAGAACAGGTAGATATTATGATGCCACCTTGAAAAGGGCTTCTGAATTGACTTAGAGTAGGGGTCCAATATGCCAAATGGGATAAGTGTATAGGCCAAACCAAGCCAAGATAATGATTGTAATCACGGCAAATAATGGAATTAAGAGGTTATCTAGATTACGCGGGCTAGACATCTCGATAATTGTACAAACGATACTTACGACAAGAATCGGAATAATCAGTCTGGAGACGTTAACCGATGCCCAAAGTGGGTCAAGGGCTAACCAGAAGATGAAAAGAAGTCCAAAAGCGAAGAGTAGACTGAAAACAAGCATAGTCAGGGTGCCAATAATACTTTTGTTTGCAAATATGTGGAATTTCCGTTTTCCAAACCGTCTGCCTATGAGGTCTGCAAAGCCATCACCACCTGCAAGAGGACCGAAAATGAGAATTGCAGTAGGGATGAAAATAGCCCAATTTGGTTGAAGTGTTGTATCAACAGGGATATACCAAAAAAAGATCGTGCTGAAGACCATTATTATTGCATAGAAGAGTGTTCCTCTGAGGAGCTCGCTAGGCTGACCTTCTCGAGACATTGTATTGACAAATTCTTCATTTTTCAAAATACCAGTTCCAATAGCAATGAAGAGGAGAACAAAGAGTAAAGGCACAACTGCAGCGAAATAGCGACTGTAATAATCTCCGGAAAAAAGTAACCAGCACGTGAAATATACTGGTGCCGCAAAGATATGAATGACTTTCCGAGATACATAAATGGGTAAAATATCTCTTTTTCGGAGCAAATCATTAATACGAATCAAAAAAAGAATTGCAAGAAACGTTAGTACAAGAGCTATGATGTCCCAAACCCAATTGGGAATACCAAATCCAATGAGTAAATTAGCCATGAATACCACACTACTATGTTCTAATCGGTAGGACCATACACTTTCATTCTTTTTCTATTTAATATTAATAAATGTGAAAATAACTACCGAAAAAAGTGAAAATACTAAATTGCGGGGCATCTTTGTTATTTCGCGTCTGCTAAAATTTGTTGAGCGATCATATCAAACAATTGTATAATATTCTCTCCCGATTTCGCGGAAGTCTCAACATAAAAAAGCATATCATGTTCCGTTAATGATTTCTTTGCTGTTTCCTCGGATATTTGCCTCTCTTTTACTAAATCAGACTTGTTACCTACCAGAACTAGGGGTAAATTCGGAACCATCGCAAGTATTTCATTGATCCAACGCGAAATATTCTGGAGACTACTCGGTCGGGTAAGATCAAATACAATTATTCCCATGTCAGTTCCGCTCATAAATTGACTACGTACAAGTTTGAAATCTGTTTGCCCTGACATGTCCCAAATTTGTAGTTGTACTTCTCCCTTCTCATATGAGAGTTCTTGAGAGGTGATATCCACGCCAATACTCGCTTTATAATCCTCAATGAAAGTGTTTGATACGTATCGTCGAATGATACAGGTTTTTCCAACAGCGTAATCTCCCATGAGGATGACTTTGAATATCCATCGCTGAGGAGAAGCTGTGTCAACCACGAATACTAGCCCCAAAGTTTCGATTCTTAGTCATAATGGATGTGCAGTCTCATATAGAAACTGGCCCCTAACTCCTTCATGACTAATTTAAACCCTCGTTGAATATGATAAGAATGTTTGCTTTTCTTTTATATACAAAAATGTCACTCAAGGAAATCAAAACCTAATTTTTTGAACTGACATTATAACTAAATACCAGATTCAATTATTGAGAGCTATGCCTCGTATCACAGTTCTTGGTGGATGTGGGGCAGTCGGCAGTGTTGCTGTAAGAACACTGAACGAACTGCCTGATTTCAATGAAATCATTATTGCAGATATCAATACTGATGCTGCTCAAATTCTTGCCGATAAACTTGGTGGCGAATGTACAGCTTTAGAAGTAAATGCATTGGATCCCAAAAGTATTCGAACAGCAATTAAAGATTCAGACGTGGTTCTCAACTGTGTGGGTCCCTTCTATCGATATGGACCAACCATTCTCAAAGCTGTTATAAAATCGGGAATTAACTATATTGATGTCTGTGACGACGTGGAGCCAACATTAGCTCTAATGGCAATGGATCGAGTCGCCAAAGAAGCAGATGTTTCTGCGTTAATTGGTATGGGAAGTTCTCCGGGCGTTTCCAATATCCTAGTTAGGTTCACAGCTGATCAACTCTTGGACAGAATTGATGCTATTGATATATTCCACGCTCACGGTGGAGAACCCACTGAAGGAGCAGCTGTCATTGCTCACCGGATTCATGCTATGACATCAGACATCCCTATGTTTCTAAATGGGAAACAACAAACCATTCGATTTTTTGAAGACGAGGGTATTGCCCTTCGTGAAGAGGTAACATTTCATAAAATTGGGACCTATCTTTGCTATCCATATCCGCATCCTGAGACTGTTACACTGCCTAAATACATTAAATGTAAGCGTGTTACCAATAAAGGAACAGTCCTCCCTGATCAATACTTTAATTTTATAATTAAATTGGTTGAAATGGGAATTACAAGTGAAGAGCCAATAATTGTAAAAAACATACCAGTTACACCCCGCGATTTCATAATTTCTTATATCATCCAAGAACGGGAACGAATTCTCAAGGAAACCAAATTTGGAGAACAAAGGGGATGTGCCAAAATCGTAGTTTCAGGGGAAAAGAACGGGAAACCCCATCAATATGTATTCTCATTATGGTCTATAGGGCAAGCCATGGGTGAAGGAACTGGGATACCTGCGGCAATTGGTGCTACACTAATGCAACGAGGAAAAATCTTGACCAAAGGTGTATTTCCTCCTGAAGCAGGTGTAGATCCCATGGAATTCCTTGGCGTCATGCAAGAATATCTACAACTCGAAAATGTAGCTGGAGCTGGCAGTCCTCTCCTAATTCAATCTATTGATGATGAAGGAAACATCAAGGAATTATCAATATAAGTGCGATTTTTTGTGCCGAAGCCTATTTTAGAACTAACTTCATAACGTTAGCATTTCATAAAACTCCGAGGGTAGTTACATGACACTTTCTTCTGGTAAAGACAAATACATCCTAGCCATCGATCATGGCACAACAGCGATGAAACCCGCGATTGTTTCAACGCGTGGAGAAGTTATTGGATGGACATGTGAAAATACTCCTCTCTACTTACATCCAGGCGGAGGAGCGGAACAAAATCCTGAAGAATGGTGGCAGGCGTTCCTCTCAGCTGCTAAGGGTCTCATAGAACAAAAACTTGTTCCGCCAGAGGATATTGTTGCTGTATGTAATACTAGCCAATGGTCAGGGACGGTAGCGGTAGATGTTAATGGAAACCACCTCATGAATGCGATCATTTGGATGGACTCTCGAGGAGCCCCTTATGTACGAAAGAAATTCAAAGGCATCATTAACATTCAAGGTTATTCTATTCTTAACCTTCTTCGGTGGCTCCGAAAAACTGCTGGAATACCCACGAAAAGTGGTAAAGACCCCATTGCCCATATCCTATATATCCAACAGGAACACCCTGACCTGTATGAGCAAGCAACTCTATTCCTTGAACCGACAGATTACATCAATCTACGGCTTTCAGGAGAAGTAGCTTCTTCACCTGCCTCAATGATGTTATATTGGGTAATCGACACTCGGGATATTAGTAATCTGCATTATGATCAAGGGCTAATCAAGAAGTTAGGACTTCACCCTGACAAATTACCCATTTTGAAAGAATCCACTGATGTACTTGGAACTCTTCAGAAAGAGGTGGCAAATACCCTTGGTCTCAATGAGGAGGTAAAGGTGTTTGTTGGAGCTCCTGATATTCCGTCGGCAGTGATTGGTTCAGGTGCAGTTCGAGACTTTGAAGGTCACATCTATATTGGTACCAGCAGTTGGCTGACGTGTCATGTGCCATACAAAAAGACTGATATTGGAAGCAACATGGCTTCACTCCCTTCTGCTATTCCTGGCCGATACTTCATTGCTAATGAACAAGAAACTGCAGGAGCTTGTTTAACCTTCCTTCGGGATAAAGTTTTTTACCCCGATGATAAAACAAAATGCGGAAATCAAGATGTCTACCAAGAATTTGATCAGATTGTTGAACAAGTTCCAGTACGAAGTAATAAAATCATATTCACGCCATGGCTCTATGGTGAACGAACACCGATTGAAGACCATACTGTTCGCGGTGCATTCTTTAACCTCTCATTAGATAGTGAAAAAGGTCACATTATTCGGGCAGTCTTTGAAGGGGTTGCTTTTAATAGCCGATGGGTTCTCATAGCGGTTGAAAAATTCATCAAGCAACCGTTTAAAACACTTAACATGATTGGTGGGGGTGCTCAGTCAGATGTCTGGTGCCAAATTTATGCTGATGTTCTTAATTGTAATATTCGGCAAGTTCTTGATCCAATTCAAGCAAATGCCCGTGGAGCAGCCTTTATTGCCAGTGTGGGTTTGGGCTATATCACTTTCAACGATATTCCTGACCTCATAAAAATTGCAAAAACCTATACCCCGAATCCTGAAAATAGAAGGTATTATGACAGAATCTTCAAGGAATATGTTGGAATTTATAAAACCAACAAAAAGCTCTACCAACGAATTAACACTGGTGAAAGTAACATGTCATAGGCCATTTAATTTTACTTCTTTTTCTTTGGAAGAGCTTGTAGCAAACGAGTTCGGTCAAAATATACTTCATTACGACTAATTTTACCATCATCCAGTTCAACAATATCCATACCAAATTCAATGATTTTCTTTCTACCTGTCGGAATAACAGCTCGCCATTTAAGCGTAAACCCTCGTGTTGTAGGAAACACTTCAACAGGCTCCCAGATCCAATTTGGATTAGCAGCAAGGAGTCGCGTGAAATATTCACGTAGTTGATCATGTCCTTTTAACCCGTCCGGATTAGCTGGGTCACTATAGAAAGCATTGTCTGTATAGAATGCCAATAATGTGTCAGGTTCATTACCTGTCCAGGCTGGTAACCACTGTCGACAAAATTCAAGAATATAGGCTTCTTCACTCATTGAGCTTCCCTTCACATACTTTCAGATGATTGGTCATATTTAATCATTCATCTGTTATTCTAGACTAGGATGGGAAAATCTCATAATACATAGGAATCAGAATACGATCGATCCTTTGACTTGATAATCACTAATCTTTCCGTAAGTACCAGACAGAGAAAATAATTACTACTACAATGACTACTATTGCAGCTACGATAGTTAAGAGTAATGTCGGTGAAACAGTGCTAATTGGAACACTGAAAAATCCAGTCGCTTCAGAGGGGAACCGTGAATATCGTCCCGCGGAATCATTTGCACCAAAATAATATGAAAGAATACTTCCAGAAATACTATTACCCGGAACAGTGACTTGATAGATGTTTTCTGAGATTTCATTCAATAATAAATGATGGATCGAACCTTGATCTACCTGGTAATGAAGATCAACAAAAGCTACACGATCATCATCAGTAACTTCAACTGTAAATGTAACTGGTTGAAATTGAAAAGGAGGCTCTAGTGGATATGTGATAATCACTGGTGGAGCGATATCCTGTTTAGCAAAATAAATATCCTGATCCGCTAGATTTCGCCCATCAGTCCATACGATGTAGAGTTTTCCACTAGGTCCTGAACGAAGGGTGAAATAATCTCCGGGACGTGAAAAGGATAGGGGAAAACCTTCGGATGTAATCCGAATGTCTTGAGAATAGGTATTTCCACCATCAGCCGAAAAACTGTAAAATATATCCCATTCATCATTTCTCGCATCTAACCAAGCTACGTGAATATTATCATCTGAATCTATGTGCATTTCTACCATTCGTTGCATGTTTGTCATGACATCGTTTACTTGCACAGGTTGCAGCCACGAGGTTCCTCCATCAATTGATTTTGTTACAAAAACCTCTTTGTCAGCTAGTGAACCTGCAGCAAAGCAGATGTAAATGTTATTAAGACTATCAGTAGCACAAACAGTAATAATGGCAATCTCACCGAATCCCGGAGGATTAACTTGTTGAGGTAATGTCCACGTAGTCCCATAATCTGTGGACTTCATGAAGAATATTGTATCGATGGGTCCATTAGGATTTGAGTTCCATATCGTTGACACGAATAGCGTGCCATTAGGTGAACATGAAAGATATGGAATGCCGCCATGTGTGTTCCAAGGACCTAAAATCTGGGTTGGCAGGAATGAGGACCCGCCATTTGTTGATTTGGTGAACACAAGGTCAGCCGAAGTTTGAGTAGTAAAATGGTCCCACATCATGTAGATATTCCCGTACATGTCTATACAACCAGTTTCCTTATCATCGAGGTATCCGATAGTATCACTGGCTTGAGTTGGCGTTTGCCATGAAGAACCTCCATCAATTGTTTTTGTCACCCCTATCCCTTCACCAGGACCGCCATATTCTAAAAATGCAAAGTAAGCGTTGTCAGCAAAATCTGAAATTAGCCAAGGATCTGATTGGAATTCACCTGGTCCAAGGGTTTCCATAAGGATGTTTGAGCTGAAAGTTTGGCCTTCATCATCAGAAAAGCAGAATCCCACGCGACGTCCTGGACCATTGAAAGTATCAGCTTCCTTCCATCCAATTAATAGTCGACCTGAATTTATTATAGTGAGTGTCGGTTCAACTTGTTCAGGATATGGCGAGCTGTCGTCTGTTACTCGAGTGTTATATCCGAATCGAATGTCGCCTAATTGGGCGGGTGATATTTGAGTTCCTTGGGGTAGGCTATTAATCTGATATGTAAACTTTTGAAATGGATAAAGGGCTGGTGCTACTAAAAATTGAGTAAACAACAACAATACAAGCAACCAAACATTTGAGTGAAATTTTTTCAATTCGTTTGCCATCCAATCTCTCGAATCGTGGACTAGGTAAGTAAAAAGGGATACCAATACGGCAGACTTTTGCTCTCTTCGTCAGTAATCTATAGATGTAATAGAGTAATACCGTTTCGGTGTTCTAAACGAAAGGCTCATTGGATAGGGTAATGCCAAATCAATATAAAGGGAATAGCGAATTTCAAATATGGGATAATTCTGCTTTGAAGGGTGAGAATTGAAAACTAGATATCTAATCCCAATCATTTTTGTTTTCTTTCTTTTGCTATCCTTTTTTAGCTCAGTTTCATTGAAAGGTGCTTACGAAACTCCACAAACGCCTGCACCAGTTGAATTGATTGGTACGGGTTCGTCCTTAGATGTTTATGAATTTGTCCAAAATCATAGTGCAACATTCTATAATGCGAAGAACAATACTATCTTCTCATATTTAGTGAACTGGTTTCCAACATCATATCGTGGATATCATTTATTTGCTGAGATTCAAAATGTTCGCAAAACTACTAATCCAGTTCCAAACGGAGACTTTGAACTGTACACCGAACCTGGTAACAACTGGACTCTAATTGATGATGGTACTGGACTTATCAGTTCAATTAGCAATATTTCGGGAGGAAATCCCGGTTCGTGTCTTGATGTGGAACTAGCAAATGACAAATTACTTTTACAACGGAACGCTTTGATAGAAAATAGCTTCGAATACACGTCTGCTCTCCCTCCTGATCATCTTACACTCTATTTTGATATACGGTTTTCCTCTGATATTACTGTCGAGAATTGGTTAATAATAGAAGTAAGTATAGAAACTAGTTTTGGTTCTACTGTTGCCAATTGGATAACCACAACAGCAGATTATCATCCAACAACATGGAACACAATTTCTGTCCCTTCTGTACCTGTAAATGGCTCATTAACACTTCATATTGAAGTTATAAAATCGACAACTTCAAACCTTGACGTGGATGGCCATATCTATTTTGATAATTTCAATTACCAAATTGGATCATATGCCACTCCAAGCGAAGTAGGGCTTTCATTGAATGGCACAGATGTTGAAGACACATTCGGAAATTATGGCGAAGTCAATGTCTATGCTGACCCTGTAATGAAAGAAGAAGTCAATCTATCCAAGGCTTGGGATACATCTCTGCTTTTTATTTTCAACTCGTCTTTTTCCATTTCCTTTGACTTTGAATATATCATGGCAATGAAAAATGAAAACCTCGGTGCGGCACAAACAGGATACGTAGTCAAGATGAACCAAAACCCCCTGTGGACAATAAACTATACAATCCCAAGTGGTCGACCTCCTCCTGGTTTTTCGAATTATCAGTATGGTTTCTATTTACAATACGAATGGCAAATTATTGGTGTGCGTGATAGTCTTGGTCTCATAGTCATGGATTATACCTATAATGCCTCAAGCCGCTTTTTCCTTTTGAATAAAGCCATTGCTTCACCAGGTGATCGCTTCACAGTATATGCACAAAGTAACAACCATGTGATAGATGTTTACATCCAAAAAAGTGTCTCTGCAGAAGGTCCTTGGGAAAATGTAACTACGGATGACTTCGTTTTGACTGGCGAATATATTCGTGTCATAGGAAGCCTAGGTTCAATTAGTGCATCTGGTAATTCTGGTGTCATTTCGGTTCTTCTTCCTAATGGCACTATTTGGAAAATGGATTCAAATCCAACTTTTAATCCCATTTCAAATACAGTAACAAGTGAAATTTGGCAGACTCCAGCTTATAGTGATGAATCATCAGCAAACGATTATACAGCCATTGTGAGTTTCTCATCGGGAACTCAATCTGGGTTGAGGAATAAAACATTCAAAACAATGAATCAGGCACAGATTCTACTAGTCACACCCTTTCCCAATAGTACGAGGGGTTGGGAAGATTTTGAAATAATCGTCTTTATACAAGATACGACTACAGAAGAATATATTACTGAAGCCGAGGTTCGTTTACGCTATCTTAACCCTCAAGGTCAAAATCAATCAGTTATCATGTCTCTTAATGAGCAGGGAGCATATTTTACCCGTTTTTCACCCACAGCCTATGGTGCATATTCATCAATCGACTTTTTTGTAGAATTCTATAAGCAAGGTTATGTCAATGCTACATATAATCAGGGAACAGCGAGGCAAATCAATATTATTGTGAATGCTGGGATTCACCCCCAAGCAGCAATGCTAAATCAAATAATCGTATTCAGCATTTCATTGGCGATTATCATTCTCTCTTTGTGGTTATTATATAGTAAAGGATATCGTCAACGTTATAGTATTCCCAAACAACAAGCCCACGAGAAAAAACTACAAGAAGTTTTAACGATTTACAATGATGTAACCAATCTCTCTCGGTTTCTTGTCCTTCACCGAGGATCAGGAATAGCGATTTTTGACTCACTCGGAGAAAGAGCACGCGATGGCTCGTTGATTGGAGGTTTTCTACAAGCCATACAAGCATTTTCACTTGATGTTGATGAAGTACAAAAACCAAAAGAAACTGCTCAGCTTTCTGAAATAACCTATGAAGGATTTAGAGTTCTAATAAACGATGGTCAACATGTACGAACTGCAATCGTTTATCGAGGCACCCCCAGTGCGACTCTTCATGAAAAACTTAATCTATTTACACAAAAGTTTGAAGAACGATATGAACAGGAACTACTCTTGCATGGTCACGAACCGCAGCGATTCCAAGCTGCAAATGATTTTTTAGAAGAAATATTTCATATCTCATTGCTCTACCCTCATAAGGTAAAACTAAAAACTGGAGATATTACCTTAACAACTCTCGAAAGTCGCTTGCATTTTGTTGCCCTTGAACTGGTTAAGGAACATGAAAGGATATTTCTCTCGGAAATTGTTAGCACCTATTTAGAAACTATTCAGCAAAATCCTTTAGAAGTACTAAATGGGATTTTTCAATTGCGTGAAAAAGGATTGCTCACTCCAATTGAGAATTTCAATGCAGAGAATTCTTTGGCAAGACACTAGATTCGTAGCAACCGACTTCATCTGAAAAATTTCTGGATGGTGCCTAACACTTATTTGAAGATACCAGCTGTGCTGAGTTATCCAAAATTTAATTTTCAGCATAGATTGTAAGTGTGAATCTCTATGTCAGAAAAAAATGATGTTAGTATCTCTCGTCGCTATTTTGTTGTAATAGGTGCCCTTATCATTCAAGTATGTCTTGGCTCAATCTATGCGTGGTCCATCTTCCAAGCCGCACTTCGAGAAGGTATCTACATCTGGCCCTCACTTTGGACACAATTACCCTTTGCCGCAGGTCTTGCGTCCTTTGCTGTCTTTATGATCCTTGCGGGTCGGTGGCAAGACCGCATCGGTCCCAGAAAAGTTGCCACTATCGGCGGACTTCTACTTGGAACGGGATATCTTCTTGCCGGTCTTGTTGATATTATCAGTCAAAACAATCCACTAATCGGAACTATTTGGCTGATTCTCACTTACGGTATCATTGCAGGAGCAGGTATTGGATTTGCCTATGTATGTCCCATTGCCGCACTTGTAAAATGGTTCCCAGATAAAAAAGGGTTTATCACCGGTGTAGCAGTTGCCGGATTCGGAGCTGGTGCTCTTGTTATGGGATATGTCGAAACGTTGCTACTCGGGTTACCTATTATCTATCCATCAGTCGGTGGAGCTTTCATAGTTCTGGGTATTCTTTACTTGTTTCTTGTAGTTTCAGGCTCCCAGCTATTGACCAATCCACCTCATGGGTGGATTCCTCCAGGATATCTTCCTTCAATAGGCACCGCTGAAGCAAAGGAACAAGAATATCTGCCCCGAGATATGATTGTTACCACTGTTTTTTGGCTACTTTGGTTTTTGTTCTTATTTGCAGCAACTGCTGGACTCATGACATTGGGGAACGTCAAATCAGCAGGTGCCGCAATAGATCCATTGACTGCAAGTCTACCAAATTGGGGCTTTATAGCGGCCATTCTAGTTGGCGTCATGTCGATCTTCAATGCTTTCGGGCGGATTGCTTGGGGTGCACTCTCAGACCGAATCGGACGAGTCTCTACGATGGTCATTATGTTCACCCTACTCACAATCGCTATGTTCACCTTTGCCTTTCTTAGCACTACATATGCAAGCTGGATTACTGTCATGTTCATCGCATCGCTAGTCGGGTTTTGTTTTGGTGGAAATTTTGCCCTCTTCCCCTCTTCTACTGCGGATTATTATGGAACAAAAAACGTGGGCTCTAATTATGGAGTACTATTTACTGCCTATGGGGTTGCTGGAATTACGGGAGCTCTCGCAGCAGGATTTATCGTTGACTTGACTGGTAGCTATGTATTCGCTTTTATCTTTACAGGTATTCTCGCAATGGTTGCAGTCATTCTGGCAATTTTACTTTACCGAATTCGAAAACCAATGAAAAGATAAACAATTTCAAGGAGCATTTTTCATTATTTTTTTCTTCTTTTTAAAAAAATTCTGTTTCTCAACTAGGCTGAAATAGATTGTGTGTTCTCATTTTTTCATCAAGTTGAAACAATTGGCTAGCTTCGTCAACAAAAAATGCAGCCACTTGGCATTTTCACATTCCTGCTAATTCAACCACAATTACAAGATTATTTGAGTTATAGATTTAATACTCATGTGAGCTCTTCTGTTTCACAATTGATATTACAATGAAATTAGTCACCAATTGATATGGCTTTTATTTAATTTCTTAAGCCTTTAGATATTTTATCGCTTTCAGAGCCCAATCGGCATCTTTCCGTAATGATCGTCCTACAGCAATAAAATCAATTTGGCCTTCTCTAATTATGCGATCAGCAAATTGAGGTGTTTTGACTCCTCCAACACCAATCACTGGAACATCTACATGCGCTTTGATTGCTTCAGCCTGTGGTATAAAGAAACCCTCTTTTCCTTTTAGCTCATCAGGGACTGCGCCACACAATCCACCTGACACATCTAAGATATCAATACCAGCATTAACAAGCGCCTTCCCAAAATATTGAGAATCTTCAATTTGAGTTCCCATTAGGGCTAAATCCACCGAACCGAGACGGTATAAAAGGAGTCGTGTCCCCATCTTCTTCTTCACTTCTCTAACAACTGCTAAGGGTAAGCGAATTCGGTTGTCTAAACCTCCTCCATACTCATCTTGGCGATGATTAGTTATAGGAGAATAAAATTGATTTAGTAAAAATCCATGAGCCCCATGAATCTCTACGCCATCAAAACCCGCTTGCATTGCTCGTTCAGCTGCCCTGCCAAATGTATACGGCAGCATTTCAATTTCATCAACCCTTAGCTCGCGAGCTTTTTCTTTAGCTGATGGTGCCACTGATTCAATACCCAGCCTTGACGGTGCCTTTGCTCCAGCATGGTTTAACTGCAAAACTATTCGAGTGTTAAATGGTTGAATCCGTTTTACCAACTCCTTTAATCCAGCAACCAAATGATCATCATAAATACCCAACTGACGTTTACTAAGTTGCCCATGCAGATTCACATAACTGTGCTCTACAATAATAAGCCCCAAAGCCTCTGCACGCTTCTCATAGAATGTGATAAGCTTCTCAGTTACACCTCCTTCTACTGTAGCATGATCTCCTTGCATAGGAGGCATAACGAAACGATTTTTGAAAAATACACCCTTAACCTTAATTGAATCTAAAACACTCGGCAATATCCTAACCTTTAGTCCAAGATAATTGCAATTGACAGGCTTGTCTGATAAAAAGCAACCGGACTTGCTGGTACCTTTTGTAATACCTATACCTTTTTGTAAATGAAGTAAAAACCGACACTCAGGTAGCGACAATTTAACATGATTCATAGGACTGGTTGTAAGACAAAAAAGAAACCTATTGTTGTTGAGAATTGTATCGAATGCCCCATATGTCCGGAATCAAGGCGAATCTGGCACAGAAAAAGTAGCAAGGTTTTGTAACAATCACAGCTTGGTAATCGGTGCTAAGTGTATCATCAGTTTTGTGGATATTTTTTTTTCTTGACAAAATTTAGTTGATAAACAAACCAATTTCCATACTCACTATGTAATTCAAAACCTGCTTGCCCTGCCCAGCGTTTCACTGTTTTTCTTCTCGGATAATCGGGATCTGGCGCTAGCTCACTCAGTGAAACTAGCCCATCAGATCTAAGAATACGGTGAATTTCTAAAAGCACCTTTACTGGTTCAGGAATTTCGGAAAGGCAAGCAATCGCAACTACTCGGTCTATGCTTTCATCATCAAAGGAAATAGCATGCGCGTTGTCGATCTTGGGAATGATATTATGAATTTTTTCTTGGACAACTCGTTGCCTTAATCGGTTTATGACTGATTCTGAAATATCAACAGCAAAGACTTTACCATCGGGCAGCACCCGCTTTGCAAACTCAATTGTATAACTCCCTTTGCCAGGACCAATCTCAACAACAATCATTCCTGGTTTTAGATGCATTTGATCTGCCACTGTACCCGGCTTTTGAACTAAATGCCGGCGCCAAGGATTATCAATTACTCGAGTTAAGAAAGAGGGAATTGGGAACTTTCTGTAGCGGCGAACCAATCGAATTAGCATGCAGGCAAAAAAGATGATAAGAATGAAGCCAATCATCAACCATTGCATGAAGATTAGCCAAACCAATTATTACACCGCTAATCGTCATCAAAAAATCCGGCTTGACGAACCATATCTTTGATCATCGTGTGTCCAAACCATGGAAATTTTGTTTCAGAAAATCGAACAGAAACCACTGTGGATTTCACGAAATCCGCATTCTTAAGTGTTTGAGCAATTTGTTGTGCCTCTTGCATGTTCTTAACGACAAAGCTAAGGAAGACAATCGGTTCATCAGCTGAAATATAAGGCAACCAAAACTGATTAGGGAATCTCTTTCGGACCCATTCAGCAACCTCTGTGACGGCAATTTTCTTTTCGTTAACAAGTGTTCGGATCATCACTTGATCATATCCGCCTGCACTTAGATTCCAACGAACCGAAAACATAACGCCTTTATCCATGAGTTGTTGAATCGTTCGTCCGACCCTTCTTGCTGTCAGTCTTGTTCGATTAGCAATATCACTAATAGACATTCGAGGATCCTCTACAAGCCAGCGAAGCACTTTGAGCTCCGTTTTCAAGAATGTTCCTCCTTCTTCTTTACCACGAATTGGAATGGCTTGTACACCTCGATGATCCTTAGGAATCAACAAGGGAAATAATTCAGTACGTGAAACATTGTCTAAGGTTCGGACAAAGCGTCCTAACTCCGCAAGTCCTTGTGAACCGATATATTGGGCAAAGAAATTGTATGCACCTCCACTTCCACTCGCAATTGATCCCACTACATGAACCATTGGATTACTACCGAGGTTTTGAATGAAATCCTCCTCTCTCTCATATCCATCAGTGGATACAAGTCCATACAAAACTTCTGAATTCAGATAATCTAAAGAAAGCATAGCAGAAAATGAAAAGATGACTCCAGAATCAATGAGTTTGGCTACACGTTTCTTCACGGCATTCGCTGAAATTCCTAGGATATCAGAGAGAGTTTGATAGGACATTCGACAGTTTTCATGAAGTTCCCAGAGTATCTTTTTGTCCATCGGATCCATGTGAGACACCTTTTGTTAGGCACGATATTGCAGTAGCTTCTCACTTATATCCTAGATGTTTGTCGTCAAAAATATTAATCACATGAGACTCTATCTGCCCATGGAGGTTTTACTTACTAATGTCCAAAAATAAAGGAGCTATGTCTAAAGCTGAGATTGACCAATTTCTAACCTGTGCACGAACAGGTCGTCTTGGTTTATATATTGACAATGAACCGTATATTGTCCCGGTTGGTTTTGTTTATCATCAAGGAAAAATCGCAATTCATTCATGTACCAAGGGAAAGAAAATGAACGCTCTAAAATCTAAATCGCGAGTATGTTTTGAAGTGGATGAAACTATCTCAGATACTTCAATGTATAAGAGCGTCATAATTCATGGAGTCCCTAAAATCCTGGTCAATGAGGAGGCAATGATACCATACTTACAGTTACACATTAACAAATATCGAGTTCCCGAGGAATTTGAAGAATACATTAGTAAACCAGGAAGAAATCGGGACGAAGAACTCAAATCGGTTCGAATAATTTTGATTACTCCTGATAAAGTATCAGGTCTAAAATTTATGCGTTCAATTTGATAGTCAAGAGTGAGTTGATAAAATTGGGAAAAACTGAACTTCTTTTTCTCCAGGACAGTTACTTACGAGACACGGCTACAACTATAATCGACGTCGTTGAGAATGCCGTAATTATCTCAGAAACAATATTCTACCCTGAAGGTGGAGGTCAACCATCGGATACCGGAACACTTGATTCACCCAAAGGAACAGCAACCGTCACTCATGTTATAAAGCAGGGAAACCGTATTCTCCATTTCCTTGAAGGGCCAATGCCTGCTGTTGGTGACGAAGTTTTTCTACGCCTTGACTGGGATCGCCGATATGCTTACATGCGTATGCATACAGCACAACATATTTTGAGCCGAATCGTCTTCGACCAATTTGGTGCGCAAACTGCTGGAAACCAAATACGCGAGAAATACTCGCATATTGACTTTGCCCCAGCAACTTTCAAATCTTCCGATTTACCTAGGATAGAAGAGGCTGTAAATGCAATTATTCAGAAAAATCTTCCAGTAGTTATTGAAATCATTTCACGAGAAGAGCTTGCAGATCGCATGGGTCCCGACCGTTCAGATTTAACGAAATTACCCATCTCAATTAAACATGTAAGGCTTGTCTGCGTAGAAGGATATGATGCTTACCCCTGTGCAGGAACCCATGTAAAATTAACTGGTGAATTAGGTAATCTAAAAATCACGAAGCGTAAAAGCAAGGGAAAAAGAACCATCCGAGTGACCTATGAACTCTCTCCTCCTATTTAAACTGGTCTTCTTTAGAGCCTTATTAAGAGAAAACAAAATTACCTGTTTTTCGATTTTAGATGATTCGAACGGATTCTTCAAATGGTTTTCGAGTAGGTCTTTGTCTTTCTGTTCGGATTTGCTTTTCTGAAAGCAATTTTGTAGATGTTGGAGAATGCTTACCAACAATAATTAAAGTGATTAATGTCTTATCTGGAGGAATATCCAGAATATTTTTAGCTCTTTTTTCGTCAAACCCTGCGATAGGGTGTGCTACTAGATTCATTTCTGTTGCTCGAAGAATTAATTGCCCTGTTGCCATGCCAGTATCAAATAGAAAGTATTCCCTATCAGGATGAAGGCAATCTTCTTCCTTACTAGAGTAGACTGCAATAATAAGAGAAGCACCTTGAACCCAACGGTTATTTTTCGACATTACCTCATGCAATTTAGTAAGTATTTTAGGATCTCGTACAAAAACAAAGTGCCATGGTTGATTGTTAAAACATGACGCAGCTAGTTGAGCACTAGCCGCCAATTCCTGAATCATGCTATCAGTGATTTCAATAGACGCTAAGGCCCGATATGCCCTTCTCTTTGTAATCGCTTCTTTCACATGCAAACTAAGCACCCACTTCAAGTACATCATTTTTTTTTATCAAGAACGTTTCGGTTCTGAATTAAGAAGAAAGCCTTGGAAACTTATGATGGAATACTTTTCCTTGTTCAAACATCAGGTTTTAAATGACTTAATTTCTCATAATACTACGATAACTTCTCGAGGTTCTTCTATGAGCGGACTATTTCCTCCAGAATTTCAATGTCAAGCCGAACTCAGCGATGGATGCCGCATTCAAATTCGCCCACTCAATTTTGACGAATATGATCGCCTGGAGGATTTATACAAAAGCTCCACTGAAGAATCATTGCAAAAGCGGTTTGGTTGGACTGATGCTCGGGAATGGCTCCGTTCCGTCAAAGGGTGTGTCGATACAGGGAACTTGTGTCTTGTCGGCGAATATACAAATGAAACCGGAAAACTAGAAATCGTTGGAGACTGCTGGTATTTCATTGATAAAAATTCAGGAACCGCGGAAGTATCTATTCTCGTCCGCGATGATTTCCAAAATAAGACTTTAGGAACCCACCTAATGACAAAACTCGTCGAAATTGCCCGAAGTGAGGGATTATACCGGCTATTTGCCCTCGTTAATGTAACAAACACTCCCATGCTACGCATCGTTCAACGCTTACAGTTTAATTTTGTACACGGTGCAGATGGTGTGAACCTTTATCGACTCGATCTCTAATCTTGCCATTCTAATTTCTCGAAATGTATGAAAACTTATTAAAGCTAAAATGTAACGTAAAAGTTGAAACCTCTGCCTGTGGGGATGATTGAATCTTGAATAGCGGACATGATGATGCTGACGTATCCTTGAAAGTTATCGCAGTTGGAGATGCTGCTGTCGGAAAAACTAGTATTGTAGGACGCTATGTTACTGGTGCCTTCGAATCCTCCTATAAAGCAACTATTGGAACTGATGTTTTTAGAAAAATCGTTACAGTTGAAGGCCGACGAATAGGACTACTTTGCTATGACACTGCCGGACAAGAAAGGTTCCGAAACCTCGTGGAACGGTACTTTGTCGGTGCCATTGGCGCGCTCATGGTCTATGATGTAACAAACCGTGAAAGCTTCGATAATCTACCCACCTGGTCTAGACAGGTTGACCGGCATGCCGGAGAGGCATTGAAAATCGTGATTGGAAACAAAATTGATCTGATAAAAGAACGTGTCGTAGACGAGAAAGAGGGAATTGGAATGGGTCGCCAACTCGGCGCTGAATTCATGGAAACCAGTGCAAAAGATGGAGTTAACATTGAACCTATCTTTGACCGAATAGCACTCTATGCTATTGATCGTGTTAGAGGACGGGTTCCTTGACATCTGTTACTCTGGAGGATGAAGCGGTTTTCCACATACTTCACAAAAGGCTTCGGGTTCTTCTAAAAATGCACCACACTTGGGACAATACTGCACGCGTCGTCGACGCTCTCGCCTAGGGGTTGTCCGTACTTTTGTAGCTGGGTGCGCAATTTGCCTTTTCCGTTTAGGCAGATCAGGACGAGCTTGCCCCGTTCGATATCTGTAGAGGGCATGTTCTAAGACAGAACTAAACTGCTTTTTACGTCTATCAAATTTCTTCTTGGTTTCAAAAGGTTTAGATTGTACTACGACGAGTTCAAACCACTTTTCTTTTTTGTCCTCTGCATCTACATCTGGAGTGACATGAATAATAACTCGGTCATTTTGGCTATCAATGTGTGAAATCTGATCATAGCGTACATATTTTGCGATGGGTCCACCACGGAACGATATAAGCCCGCCAGTCAAGCCTTTTCGCTTCGCAAAAAACGCAATTCCGCGATTAGTGACAACGATTTGTCCTACTTTGATAACGTGACCCCGAATATCGTCACCGGTTTCCACGTGAACCTGTGACGTGTAAATTATAGTATCTTCACCAGGAACGAGCTCACTCACTTCTTTCCCAAGTTTTCCCTCAGGGATAAACCAATCTCCAATGGGCATTTTAATCACTAAATTGTATAGGTTTCGTTCTCATTTAAAATCGAAGGCAATTCAGCAATTTAAGATTGACTAAGACAAGCCTTAACCATGATTACTGTTATGAAATCTAAGGTTTTGATTCAA